>Ga0193956_1000105_pt1 | contig 37137 bp, 28 predicted proteins | sample BB_7_MG_FD_140358 | JGI IMG/M metagenome (GOLD analysis project Ga0193956, IMG submission 140358) | Microbial mat bacterial communities from the Broadkill River, Lewes, Delaware, United States - BB_7_MG | ecosystem: Environmental > Aquatic > Freshwater > River > Microbial mats | place: USA...
AAAACAAGGAATTTCTATTCCCTTCTTATAACAATATTGATATATTAAATGATTTTTTTTACTCTCTTCTAAATTAAATTTCTTATTATTTACTATTATTTTTTCCATTTACTTTCTTTTTTTTCTTTATCAACCAAAGATAAAATTTTTATTCTTTAACTTTGACCTCATAAAAAATACAATTATTTTTTCAAATAATCGTTGTAAATTCTATATATTCAAGTCATTACAAATATTGAAAATCTATTTTTACATCTAAACAATTGTAAAAAAATTAAAATTATAATAAAAATAAAAGGATAATTTAAAAAATTAAAAAATTTACAAATTTTACTATTAGTTAAATATCTATAAAAATTAACTACCATAAAAGATTTTATATAAATAAAATAAATTAGATTATATTGTATAAATTCAACATAATCTAATGAAAAAAAAATTTTTAACAAAAACAAATTTAATAAAAAATTAACAACCATAACACAAGTTCTAATTATAAGAAATTGTGAAATTAATTTATAATTTTTATATAAAAGATAACTAAATAACAATAAACCAGAAATTCCGAAAAAAATACTAAAACCCATATAAAAATTTAAAACATAAGCTGTTAATAATTTTATATTATTTAAATAAAAAACTAAAAAACAACTAAGTCAAAAAATAAATTTATAAAAAACATTTATATTTACAGTAAACAGAAATATCTTAGGTAATATTGATATTAATTCAAATAAAAATTCTTTATTTAAATAATTAACCTTAAATTTTTGAAATATTAAAACCATATAAAAATTACCTAAATTTTCCTCTTTTATCTTAAGCAATTGTTTTTTTTTTTTCATTAATTCACTTAAATATATCATTTCTTCTTCCACAAGTTCTGGAGAAAATTTTTCTTTAATCATACCAAATTCTTTATATATAAATTCCCAAGTAGCTCCTTCCAATAAATTTAGTTCAATTGTACGTAAAACTCTTACAACCATTAGCTGTTTTTCTATTAACTCCGAATAAAAAGTTATTTCATCCTTAAATTCCCAATATACACCTATATCCGAATAAATATAACGACAAATATAATCAAATTTTTCTAAAAATTTCTTATTATAAATATTTAATGTCGTATAAATTAGTCCAATTATTATTAATATATAAGGATAATATATATAACTTTCCAAATAAAAGATAGGTAATTTTCTGTTAGAAAATATTTTTATATATTTCAACAAATTAATTAAATAGTATAAAATAATTAATCATCAATTATACTCTATAAATTCCATTAAATTTAAATCTAATAGTCATAATAACATAAATATATTTATTACAACAATTATATATTTTAATACAAGATCCATTAAATAATAGCTTATACTTTTATGTCATGTTTTACCTGATTTATTCTTACTATTAAAATGATATTTTACTAAAACTAAATATTCCAATAAAATAAAAAAAATAATTAAAATTATTAATATTTCTAAAGACAATATTTTTATATCAAAATATATTACTGTTAATAATACAAATAATAATAATATAGAATATAAAAAATTATATCAATCAAAACCAAAACCTTTTCATCGAACATTATAATTACTATTAAAATCAGTTATAAAAAAAATATGTCTTATATTTGAAATTTTCAAAATATACTGTCTATTTAATAACTTTACATTAAAAATTTCTTTAAATTCGCCATCCTTCATAATTTTAAACATTTACATATTTTTTTTTTTTTTATATAATACATTTAAACTATTTAATAAATCAGCTAAAATATTTCATTTTAAAAAACTACTAAAACATATTAAAATAATACCAGTTATAAATATATTAATAGAAAAATAATAAAAAAAAGTAAAAATAATATAAAAATTAATAATAAAAAATATAATAATCAATATATATACATGTAAAAAACCTTTTGTAAAAATTTTTAAAGATTGGTAAAGATTTTTAAAAACATTATCAATAAATAAATTTAACATTTTTTGTAAAAAGCCCGTTTCTATATTTACATAATAACTCTCACTACTGAAATATAATAAACCAATTAAAATATTATCAATATATAATTTATCGAAAAAAAAACCATTAAAAATAATTTTATAAATTTTTTTAAAATAAAAATTATAATAATAAATATAAATTTTTAAATCTAAAAAATAATAAACAAAAAAACCCATAATAGAAACAAATAATGGAATTAATTTAATTATATTAGATATATCATATTCGATATTAATAATACTATAATTTTGAAAATTAGTATAAATACTTGTATTAAAAAAAGTACTACCTAAACCAACAAATACATCAAAAAAAAAATAACCAACAAAAAAACTACAAAATAATAATAAAACTAAAGGTATATACATAAAAATATCAGCTTCATGAATATGATACAAATTATTTTTATTAACATTAGAATAATTAAAAAATACTCTCAACATAAGTCTTGTAGAATAAAACGCAGTAAAAAAAGCACCAATAATACCTAAAATATAAGCAAAATAACCATCAAAATAAACACGAACATTTGCTATTTCTAATAAAATATCTTTAGAATAAAACCCAGCTAAAAAAGGTAAACCTAATAAAGCGTAACTACCAAAAAATACCATAACACTAGTTAATGGTAAAAAATTGATTAAACCACCCATTTTTCTTAAATCTTGCTCATCACCTAAAGCATGAATAATAACACCCATACTTAAAAATAATAAAGCTTTAAAAAAAGCATGATTAAACAAATGAAATAAACTAATAGTATAACTAGATAAACCACAACCAATAAACATATAACCTAATTGACTACATGTAGAATAAGCTACTATTTTTTTTATATCTTGTTGAAAAGCACCTATTATAGACATAGCTAAACAAGTAACTGAACCTATAAAAACCATCATAAACAAAATATTAGGAGAAAATTCAAATAATTTTGAACTTCTAATAACTAAAAAAATACCAGCAGTAACCATTGTAGCTGCATGAATTAAAGCTGAAACAGGAGTGGGTCCTTCCATAGCATCAGGTAATCATACATGTAAAATAATTTGAGCTGATTTACCCATAGCACCTAATAATAATAGTAAACAAATTACATCAATAATTTTAACTTCAAAAAAAAATATATCAATATAATTATTTAATAAATATATTATATTATTATTAACTACACCATAATTTACACTACCTAGTTTTTGTAAAAATATACAAATTACGATAATTAAACAAACATCTCCTATACGATTGATTAACATAGCTTTAATAGCTGCTAAATTAGCAGCTACTCTAGTATACCAAAAACATATTAATAAATAAGATGATAAACCAACACCTTCTCAACCAATTAAAAGTTGTAAATAATTATTAGCTGTAACCAATACTAACATAAAAAATGTAAATAAAGATAAATAACTAATAAATCTTAAAAAAAAAGGATCAGTTTTCATATAAGAAAATGAATATAAATGGACCAAACTTGAAATAAATATTACAATTAATACCATAGTTAATGTTAATGAATCATATAATAAACCTAGATTTATTTTTATAAATCCTAAATTTATTCAATTATGAAAATTTATAACAACAACTTCATTTAAATAACCTACTTCATAAAAACAAAACATACTTAAAAAAACTAAAAAAATAAAATTAAAAACTACCACACTTTTTAACACTGTTTTAGAAAAAAAGCGACTAAATTGCATTAACACCGTTATATTCACTAAAATTCCAAATAATAAATTTATATACATAATAATTTAATAGTATTCTTTCTGATTTGTAAGAAATTAATTATAAATTTTGAATAATAATTTTTAAAATTATTATAAAATTTTACTAAAAATTTACTTAAATATAATCAACTTAATACTTGAGTTTTTGAAATTAAAAATACATTATTTAATACAACATTACGTAATCTTACAACTTTATACATATTTTGAACATAAAATAAACAAATTAATACATAAATAACCACGAATAGGATAATTGATCAGACGACATTTGAAAAAAAATGGATATAATCTACTTGTGACATTAATTAATAATTATTTTATAAAATAATAACAACGTATATTATTTAATAATTTTAAAATCAATACTAACATTACATTAAATATTATAGCTAGTATTAATTTTAAAAAATATGTTATATATATTTGATTAAAATATATATAATTATAATTATATATATAATTATAATTTAAAAAAAAACCATTATAAGATATATGTAATAAATTGAATTTATTTAAAAATAAATTCTCATTACATTTTAAAAATAAATATAATTGTTTCAAACAATTGAAATCAAAGATAAAGTTATTTTTATTAATAAAAATTAAATTGGAAAGATTTTTTGATTTAAAAAAATTTAAATTTCAATTAGACATAATTGAAAAAAAAGCTTTTAAATTAAAACTGTTTTCTATACTATGGATATATGTATTACTTTTTTTATTAATTATAATAAAATTATGTAATAAATTATTCATAAACTATTAAAGAAAATATCCTTTTTTCTTAAAATTAAATTTTTTTATATTATATCTTTTTTTTACAGTTTTTGTAACTGAAACTTTCATATTTGCTTTTTTCTTATGATTAGGTTTTCTTCTTGTAAAAGTAAATTCACCTAAACGTAAACCTACTTGCATTTTATAAAAATTATAACTTTTAAAAAATAAACCTTGATGTATGTTTAAATTTTTTTTTATAAAACTAAAAGGTACTTTAGTATTTCTTTGAAAAAAAGTTATATTCTTTTTTCTTTTTCACTTTTTTTTTACACTTTTTTTTATTATTTCTTTACTTAAAAAAGGTAATTTATAAAGGGATCTTGACATTTCTTAAATTTTTGCTTGTTTTTAAAAATTTAGCACTTTTACCTCAAGGTGTTTTTGGTGCACTTGGTTGAGATTTTTTACCTTCACCACCACCATGTGGATGATCAACAGGATTCATAGCTACACCACGTACTGTTGGTCTTCTACCTAATAAGCGATTTGTTCCTGCTTTTCTCTTTACATTTAAATGATGCATTTTATTAGATACTAAACCATTTACACATACACAATATTTCGATAATTTTATTATTTTTCCCGATGAAACTTTTAAAAATACAAAATCGCCTCATTTACTATAAACAAAACTACCTGTACCTGCAGCTCTTGCAAGTTTTCCACCATGACCTGGTTTTAATTCAACATTATTTACTCAAATACCTGTTGAAATAGTATTTAAAAAACTAGAAAAATTTTCATTTTTATAATATGTTCAACTAAACCCTTTATAATGGTCACCTACTTCCATCATATTTGGTATTATTATATAAGAAAATATACCAATAAAATAAAAAACTAAACCTAAATAACCTGTATGTGTTGGTTTTGTTTCTAAACTAAAAAGACAGCCCTCAGAACATAATATACGCTTATAATCTAAAATTCTATTTTTTTTAGAATAAGTACTACTTTTGTGATAAACTGTAATACGTCCATAAAAATTTTTACCGAATTTACCACAAAAACCTACTGTTAATTTATTTAAAGCTCTATTCACATAAAAATTTTTTTTCGAAATACTTTTTAACATTTAATTATAATACATCTAAAATTAAACCTGCACCAATTGTTAATTTACCTTCACGAATTACAAAACGGGCACCACTTGTTAAAACAACTGATTTACCTAAATCTACTGTAATTAATACATTATCTCCTGGCATTACCATTTGTTTATCTTCAGGTAAAGCTATTGAACCAGATACATTTGTAACTCTAAAATAGAATTGAGGTCTATAACCACTATAAAAAGCTGTTTTACGTCCACCTTCTTCTTCTGTTAATATATAAACTCTTGCTGTAAATCTAGATTTTTTTTCTACACTATCGGGTGCTGCTAAAACATCACCACGTTTTATTTCTTTATTCGGTACATTTTTTAATAATACACCTACATTATCTCCTGCTTGAGCTTCTTCTAATACTTTTTTAAACATTTCTATACCCATACATGCAGTTTTATATATTTTTTTACTTAATAAATCTAAATCCATACCAATTGTTAATTTACCTTTTTCCACTTTACCTGTTACTACTGTACCACGACCTTGTGAAACTAAAATACCTTCAATTGGCATTAAAAATTTATCATTTACTAATCTAACTGGTTCTGGTAATTTTTCATCTATCGTATCCATTAAATCTTTAATTCTACTTAAATAAAAAGAATCACCTTCTAAAGCTTTTAAAGCTGAACCACGAATTATAGGTACTTCTTCTGTTTGACCAAATCCATACTTATCTAATAATTCAATAATCTCTAACTCTAATAAACCAACCATTTCTTCATCTTGCATTCTATCAATTTTATTAATAAAAACTACTAAAAATTCCAATCCAATTTCTTTTGCCAAAATAACATGTTCACGTGTTTGAACTTGTATACCATCTGGTGCAGAAACTACTAGAATTGCTCCTTCCATTTGACTTGCTCCTGTAATCATGTTTTTAAGTGAAGTAGCCTAAAATTATATAAGCTCTTCCCGAACCTTACATGATAATTTCTTATCATAAGGCTCTCAAAAATAAAAAAAAAGTATTTATATATATTCTTCGTCTATATCTTCATCTATACCTTCATCTATACCTTCATCTATATCTTCTATATCATAACTAATATCGATATCATATAAATTACTATCTTTAATTTTTCCCATAACCTCATTATTTACAATCATTTTATCATTATTTCCTATAACATTACTATAATTAACTAAAATTTCTATATTCTCATTAATATTTGTTGCAAGTAAATTTCTGAAAAATTTTTTATGATATTTAAAATAAAAAAATTTTTCATAATATATAATATTTTTAAAATTATATTTTAATTTATCCAAACATATACTAACATGCGATGATAACAAACTTAAATCAAATAAATAATCAATTAAAAATATATAATTAAAATAAACTAAATAGATAAAACTATGTACTTCAAAAATTTTATTAGAAAAAATATAATCATTATATTCCATAATTAAAAAATTACTAGCATAATCAATATTACGTGGTAAAAGCATAAAATATTTAGAATCAAATAAAATAAGTCTTTTTATACTAAATTTCGATAATAAAATATAATCTCATAATTTTAAAGATTGTTTTAGCCATTTTAAATCTAATTCTTTTTCAAATTTTATATCCTCCTTTCTTGTAGTATCGAGTAAACTAGTAACAGTTTTTAATTTAAAACCTTTATGATTATTAACTAAACTAGTTAAATCAAATATATTAAAATTAAATAAAAACTGATTTAATATTTGTTTTTTATAATGTAACACTAAACTATTATTTATTTTATATATATTTTTTTTTATATTAAAAAAAAAATTTTCATTAAAATATTTTAATGAAAAAAAATTATTTAAACCCTTTAATTTTAAATTTAAAGTTAAAAAACAAGATTTTCTTAAAATATAAAATAGCTTATTTAATAACTTATTATTAAAAAAAAAATAATAATAATTAAATAAATATATATATATTTTATAATAATAATTATAAATATAATTTATTTTATATTTTACTAAATTGGTATTTGACTGAATTATTATTTTAGATTTCATAAATTGTATAAATCCCAAACGCTCAAATAACTTTAAAATAAAAAAAAATGGTATAGTAAATTTAATTAAATTATTTTTTATAGTTAACAGATAACCCTTAATTTCGATATTTTGACAAAATAAATCATATTTTTTAAAATATAAAAAACTAAAAAATATTTCTTTATTTAAATTTAAAAACAATTTACTATATACTTTTTTTGTATACCCTCCTTTTTTTAAATAAAAAATATAAATATCAAAAAATCTAATATAATTTAAAGTTAAATTACAATATTTATTAATAACTTTATCACATAAATTAAAATAAAAATTTAAAAATAATTTTATCACTTTATTAGAAGATTTTAAATTAAAAATAGTATCAAAATTTAATTCTAAAAATTTTAAAAACTTTTTATCAAAAATAACATAATTCAATATAGATAAAAAAAACTCTTTACTAAATTTATAAAATAATTTAGCTTTAATTACAACTTTAGAACTTTTAAAATTTAAAATACTTTTTGTATTTTCAACTGTAGTAATATAAGACCAATTTAAATTATTTAATAAAAAATAATTAAATTTTAAATTTAAAAACAAAAAATAAAATAATTCTTGTACAAAAAAATTTTCTTTAATAAAAAACTTTATTTTTTTATTATTTTTAAATTTTATTATAATTGTAATAAAATTATTTAAATAATCCAATGAATTAAAATTACTAAATCTATTAAAAAAACATATTAATGAGTTAAAATTAATAGAATAACTACCCTTACTTAACTTATTTTTTATTATATTAAAATAAACATTTAATAAAAAATAAATATTAAAAAAATAATCAAAAATATTAAATATATATTTATTTAAAAATCGATTTAAAATCAAAAAACGAAAATAAGGTAAAATATAGTAAGTATATATATATATTTTTTTTTTTTTTATCTTATACTTTTCTTGTAAACTTTTATTAAAAAATTTATAATTAAAAGACAAACGATTAATTCGTTTTTGTTCTACTAAATAAAAAAAGAAAGATACAGAAGTATGATCTAACAAAAAAGTTTTAGGATATCAATGTACAAAATTATCTTCTAAATACCATCAAACCAACCAATATTTTATAATATTAAAACGTTTTCTTATTTTTACAAATTTGATAGATTTAAAATAAAAAAATAAAAGCCTATTTAAATAACTAAAAGATAATAAAGTATCACGTTCTTCTCTTAAATAACCTGTTAACATATCTTCTAACTCAACTTTAAAAAAAATTTCAGAAAATGTTAATAGTTGCTTAACACTACTAGATTTTTTTAATTTTAAAAATAGCTCATTAAATATAAACCTATTAAATTTATATTTAATTTTATCTAAAAAAATCATTTCTATATTTATACCTATATCAAATAAAAAATGATAAAATAAAATATAAAAATAAGAATTTAAGGACACAAAGTTAATATCATAAATCTGTACCTTTGAAAAAAAATTTAATTCTAAATCCCTTAAATTCTCGGATTTATATCTATTTATTTTTAAATTATATAATAAAATATAAAAATTAAAAATTTCTTTATCAAATATAGCTAATTTCTCTATATAACTATTTTTTTCTAAATTTAATTCTAAATTTTTTTTTTTACTAAGCATATCTAATAAAATAATAAATTTTATAATAAAATTTTAATAATATAAAAGCTCCGTATACTGAAAATACTAAATTTCCAATATATCCAATATTTTTATAAAAAACTAGCTTATGATTTTTAGATGCTTCTGTTAAAAAACACAATATATATAAGATTATATATTTAAAATTATATAAAATAAATATAAAATATTGAATAATAAAAAAATTTATTACTACACCGATAAACTTTTTTAACAATTGAAGTTTGTTAAACTCATCATAAACCATACTAATTAAAAAACTTATAAATTTTTGTTTATAAAACGCTAATACTTTTAAAATTTTAAAAATTAAAAATAAATTATATATTTTAAATTTTATATTTAAATATAAAATAGTTTTTGCTAAAAACTTAAGTTTTTCATAAAAAAATTGCACACTATAATCTTGATGTCCCGGACAATCTATATGACTGTAATGTCTTTTTTCTGTTTCGTATTCCACATGTGTAGTATTAATTGTAATTCTACGTCTACGTTCCTCAGGACTTTTATCTATAGCTTCATAATCTTTAAATGATCCTAAACCATTTAAAGATAAAGCATAAGTTATTGCTGCAGTTAATGTTGTTTTACCATGATCTACATGACCTATTGTACCTATATTACTATGAATTTTTGTTCTAATAAACTTTTCTTTTTCTTTTTTTTTTGCCATTTAATTATATATGTAAAATATATCTATTTTTAAAAAAATAAAATTTTTTTTTATTTGAATATAAGATTGATTTTTTTAAATCAAAATTAAAATTATATAAATAATTTAAACTATTTTTTTTTAATAATTCAAAAAAAAAAAAATTATTTAAATTATTTATATACATACTATATTTTTTTACAAATAACAAATTATATGTATCACATAATTTCAATAAATTAACATTCCATATTTTAATAATATTTTTTTGTATTAATACAAAAAAATATTGATATTTAAAAAAAAATTTATATACAAAATTACTATACATATTATTTATTACTGAAGATAACACAAAAAACAAACTATAAAAACAAATACTACTAGCTAAAATTAATACTAAATCTATATTATTAAAACTATGTAATATTTCAACTAAAAAAAAACTAATATTTATAATTAGAATCATATTAATAATATATAACATTAGTTTTTTTTTAATTTTAATCAAAAAATGAAATTCCTTTAATGTTTTTTATTCTTCTTTTATTTAATTTATAATTCAATATATATCTAAATAAAAAAAAAACAAAAAGTCAACTAAAGAAAGAATGATACACTATTAATAAGAAAATAAAAACTAAACTTAAATATATTATTATAGTACTTTCTACATTATATAATGATCAATGTTCTATTATTTCATCATCTCAAAGCTCTTTTAACATTTAATTTTTATTTGTTAAATAAATTAACACTGTAGTTAAAAATTTATTTTTTTTTAACACAACATTAAAAAAAAATAAATTTTTAATTTTAAAGAAATCTAATACCATTAAAATTTCTTTAGAATATAAATTTAAACCTAATTTTTCAAATAAAAAATTAGATTTATTAATTAAGTTATAATAAACAGATTGGAATATATTTATTATAAATAATGATTTTTTTTTATTAAAAAAACCCAAATCACCTTGATTATCTTGATGTAAAAAATATTTATCTTTTACTAAATAAATATTTGTCATATCAAAAAAAACAAAAAATAATAAAATAAAAAAAATTACTAAACCTAAACCATTTATATATGAACCTACTGTACATACAAAATTTCAACCTGAATACATATCAGGATAATCCGGTATACGTCTAGGCATACCTGCTATACCTAATCAATGCATAGGTAAAAATGTTAAATTTGAACCTAAAAAAATCAAATAAAAATGGAATTGACCTAATATTTTATCATAAGATCTACCTGAGAAGAAACCTAATCAATGGTAAAATCCTGCAAATATTCCAAAAACAGCTCCTAATGATAACACATAATGAAAATGCGCTACAACAAAATAAGTGTCATGGAATAATAGATCAATTGTATTATTGGCTAGCATCATTCCTGTAAATCCACCAAAAGTAAATAATATTAAAAATGCTGCTGCAAATAAAAAAGGTACTGATAGTTGAATAATACCACCATAAATAGTAGTAACTCAACTAAATATTTTTATACCTGTTGGTATTGCAATAATCATTGTAGCTACTGTAAAATAAGCTCTTGTATCTAAATCCATACCTACACTATACATGTGATGAGCTCAAACAAAAAAACCTAAAATACCTATACTACACATCGCATAAATCATTCCAATTGGACCAAATACTGCTCTACCTGAATAATCAGATAAAGTATGACTTACTATACCAAATGCGGGTATAATTAATATATACACCTCTGGATGCAAATTTTATTATATTAATATAATAAAATTGGACTATATCTTTTTCCTTTTTTGAAACAAATTTATAAAATGATTCAACTGTTTAATTTTATCTTCTTGTTTATGAAAACCTTTTAATTTCCACCTATAAAAACGTTTAGCTGAAACTAAATCACAATTTTTTAAAGACTTTAAAGGAAATTCGGTAAAATATAAAAATAAATTCTCTAAATCACTTTGAGAAGAAACTTCTCATTTATAGCCATTCCAAGATTTATCATAAAATAAATTACCACCAAAATGTAATTGTATTAAAAGTAAAATATCTTTTTTTTTTTGTGATATACTTAACGTAATTTGATAAGTATTTTTATTTATATTCACACTACCATCACCTTCAAAAAACCCGCTTAACCATGCAGATTTTTTGGAAAAAGGTATTTGCTTATATTCGATATTCATTATTTTTAATATATCAACTAATTTTTGTTTTTTCATATAAATAAAACCATTTATTGCATTTACGAATTCTATATTTAATTGTTTTTTATGTAAACGCCATCTATATGCATTTACACCTAATCTTTTTGTTATACTACCACCATATAATTTTTTTATTTTATATAAAGCTTGTATTTCCCTATTACCTACTGTAATTTCAAAAGAAATATAGCCTTTATTAGATATATACATACAACCGTCCGAGTCAATTAAACCTGCAAGTCATTGCTTAAATTCTAAGGAAATTACGCGTTTAGTCTCTGAAGAACGGTTATTTTTTTTTTTTAAATAAGAATTATGTTCTTTATTAAAAGCATTTAACCTTTCCTGCTGATTGATTCTATATTTATCATTTTTACATATTACGGCTAACAAACTACTCTTAGTCTTACATAATAGTAGATAAATTTTAAACAAATTATTCCAGCATATAGCGTAATAATAATACCATTTATTACTAAACAGCACGGCCACTCGACCAAAAAATCAGAAAAGATGTTGATATAAAACAGGATCTCCACCTCCTGCTGGATTAAAAAATGTTGTATTAAAATTACGATCTGTTAATAGCATAGTTACTGCACCAGCTAATACAGGTAAAGATAATAATAATAAAAAAGCAGTTACTAAAACTGCTCAAGCAAATAATGGTACTATATGGAAATTTAATCCAACATGACGCATATTTACAATTGTTGTAATAAAATTTATAGCACCTAATAAAGAAGAAACACCAGCTAAATGTATACTAAATATAGCAAAATCTACACCTTTTTCTTCTAATATTGATAAAGGAGGATAAACCGTTCAACCTGTACCTACACCAAATTTTAAAGCACCAAATAATAATAAAAAAAAAGCTGGCATTAACATTCAAAAACTTAAATTATTTAATCTCGGGAATCGTAGATTAACCATTTATTTTTCAATAAACGACGGACTATATCTTCATCCTAATTATAGGAGCTGCACGTGTAGTCTCTGAGGATCCTTGATTCTTTTATACACTTTAAAACATATATATATAATTACTCCTTAAAATAAAATCTTCTAAGTTAAGTTTCCTGCTTATTTCCCCCTTGTATATTACATTTTTTGTATAAATTGCAATTAAATTTTAAATACCAGTAATATCTGTTAACTGTAAAATTAAATAATTTCAACAACTTCGAGGGCTTCCAAGCATATAGTGCAGTAATTATTTTATAAATTACTTTATAAAACGGCATTCCCATTTATTTTATAAAGATCTTAAAGAATTCATATTATTTTTTAATTTTTTTAAAGAAACTAATAAACCTGCATTTATACGATGACGTTTCGTATATAAATCTATACCTGTTTTTCAATCTATATAATCTAAATATTTTATACTTTGTAAAGGATATAAATCAAAATAACCTAATATATTATTTAAACTTTCTTTACTTGTTGCCTCAATTCTAAAATACGTACCATGTTTTCTCGTAATAATACTGTTTTTTGTTTTTAATTTATTAGCTATAGCATCCATAATAAATATATAAGATTTCCCCGTCATAGGATCAACCATACGCTGATCTATACTAAAACGAAAAGCTACTCTAGATTTATTTTTTAATCTTGATACTCTAATATAAAAACAACCATCAGCATCAGTAAAACCACATAATCAATAATTATTTAAATCCTTAGCAACTTCTTTTAAATTATAATTATATAGATTGATTTTGTGGCCACGATTATCATTTAATCATTCTATTAATTGATTAATTTTCTCTATTTTAGGGGTTTTTAATTTGTTATATAATAAATATAATAATTTCAAAAAACCTTTTTCATTTGTAATAGTAAAAACTATTGCATTTTCTCTTACTTTTTTTCGTACCCAACCATAACCTATCTTTTTAACCAAAGATTCAGCAACTTTTAAATTATTTTTATGCATTGTTATACAAAATTGAGGATTTTTTTTATAATTTTTTATATCATATTTACTAGCAATTCATATGTGACCATCACCTTCGAATAAACCAGCCAAATAATAACCAAACTCTTTTTCATTAAAATTTTCAAAAATATTATCTGAATTCTTTAAAAACATAAACTATAAATAAACATTTTTGCCATGTCAGGTGCACCAATCATAATGGGTGCTAATCAGTTACCAAACCCACCGATTAAAGCAGGCATTACCATAAAAAAAATCATTATGAAGGCGTGACCAGTAATAACTACATTATATTGTTGTCAATCACCATTAAAATATTGAATACCTGGATAAGCTAACTCTGTTCTTATCATAATAGAGAATCATGTCCCAATTACACCTGCGAATATACTAAATATTAAATATAAAGTACCAATATCCTTGTGATTTGTTGAAAAGAATCAACGTTTTATAAAATTTGAAAATGAATTAATATCTACTGTATTAAATCTATTCATTTATTTATTTTTTATTTTTATTAAAATAAAGTCCATGTTACCTATAAAGCTCCCTTTCTTTTATTCTACTTTATAAAAAAAATTAATTTAAATCAATTGAACGTAAATTAAATTTCCTATATTCTTGTAATAAATTTATAGGTATATTTTTAATTCTTGCTTTTTCATAATAATAAACACACTCATAAAAACCTGTTAATGGATAATTTTTCTTTAAAGGATGCCCTTTAAAACCATAATCTGTTAATAGACGTCTATTAATATTTCTATTTTTTAAATTAAAACGTATACCATACTCATCTCAAATTTCACGTTCTAAAAACTCAGCTGAACTAAAAATATCCGAAATACTATCTATATTTTCATACTCTTTTAAGAATATTGTAACAAAAACACGCATATTATAATATAAACTTAAAAATACGTAAGTTAATTTATAACGATATTTATTAGAAGAATAACAAATATCTTCACATTTAATATCCATTAATAAATGTAAATTAAAAAATGAACTATATTTTAAAAATTTAAAAAAATTTAAAATATTTTTAGAATGCTTTAAATATAAATATATATAAAAATCAGAAATAATAAAATAATTAATAAAATTTATAAAATTAATATTTAAAAAAATTATATTTAAATTTTTTTTTATAAAATTAGCTAACATTTCAATCTAAAGATCCAGTTGTTAATTCATACACAAAACCTAAAAATAATATAATTAAAAAAAAAAACATAATAAAAATACTAAAAAATTTTAAACTAAAAAAAACTATAACTCAAGGAAATAAAAACGTTAATTCTAAATCAAAAATAATAAATAAAATTGCAACTAAATAGAATTTAACCTCAAAACGTGTTCTTGAATCACCATAAGGACTAAAACCACATTCATAAATAGATATTTTTTCTTCATCATAGATACGTGGTGCCAATAATACTGAAACAAAAAATAAAATTAAAACTAAAATAAAACAAAAAATGAAATATTTCATTAACATTATATAAGATAAAAACATTTAAATTAAACAAAATAAAAAATAATTAACAGTAAAAAAATATTTTATTAATAACTGTGGAAAAATACCAAATAATAAAACAAAAATAATAAAGTTTATTAATAATATAAATTCTCTACGAGAAATATCATTATAATAACGTATAAACATAGAATTTATTGTACCATGTGCCATCCTATTATACAAAAATAAAGAATAACCTAAAGTTAATAATAAACCTACAAATAAAAAAATAATGACTAAAAAATTTACATTTAAAACTGATAATAATATTATAAATTCTCCCACAAAATTTATCGTACAAGGTAAACCAAAATTTGCTAAAATAAATAAAAAGAATGCAACTGATCATAACGGCATTAAAAAAAATAACGCACTATAATAAAATACAACTCTAGTTTTATAACGTTCATATAATATACCTATAGATAAAAATAATGCACTAGCCACAATCGCATGGGCTACCATTAAAAAAAAACTACCTAATAACCCTATTAAATTTTTTGAAAATAAACCAAACATACCAAAATTCATATGAGATACAGAAGAATAAGCTATAATTTTTTTTATATCTAATTGTACCATTGCTGCTAATGAAGGTAAATAAAACCCTATTAGAAATATACTAAATAATAAAAAAATTACTCAACCATCAATTAAAAAAAAAATTACACGTAAAAAAGCATAAAAACTTAATTTTAATAAAATACCTGCTAACAATATTGAACCTATAGTAGGTGCTTCTACATGTGCTTCCGGTAATCAAAGATGTAATGGTACTATTGGTATTTTTACAGAAAAACCAAAAAAACAAAAAAAAAATAATATATTTTGATTTAATATAAATAAATTTATACCTGTTAAAAAAATAAAATTAGTACTACCTGTACTATAATAAATAAATAAAAATGTAAATAAAGAAAATATTGAACCTACAAGTGTATACATTAAAAGCATATAAGCTGCTTTTATACGTCTTTTTCTACCACCTCATAAACCTATTAATAAAAACATTGGTATTACTATTGATTCAAAAAAAAAAAAAAATAATAATAAATCATTTACCATAAATATATTTAATAATATTACTCAAGCTAAAATTAATACCATATAAAATAAAAATTCTTTGTAAATTAAAAACCAATTTAATAATACACAAACAATTAATAAAAAACTAGTTAATAATAAAAAAATTAAAGAAATATTATCTAAACTTAATAAATATATTATATTTAAACCATCTATAAAATTAAACAACATATTGGTAAAAAAAAAATAATAATCAACTCAACTAATAAAAAAATGAAAAAATAAAATTAAACTAATATTTAAACAAAAATAAAAAAATAATTTATAAAAATTTTGTAAATAAAAACTCATCAATTTATATTACTATTTTAATTAACTTATAAAACTGCCCCTTACTAACACAAATAACGCTTCACCTTTTTTCCGTGTTATACCGATAAACTATAATCCTAAAGTTTATCTTACTCTACGTAACCCTTTGTAACCTTCTATTACACATTGTTACTCTTGTACCGATTAAGAATATAATATTAAAAACGCCATCATTACTGCTAATAAACCCATCGCTTCTGTTAAAGCGAAACCAAGAAATAAATATTTTAAAAATTTATCTTCCATATAAGGATTTCTACTTATAGAAATAAGTAAAGCACCAAATAGAACACCAATACCAATACCTGCACCAATTATACCTACTGTAGCCATTCCTGCACCAATTAATTTTGCACTCATAATTAAACCTGTTACTAATTCTTTCATAATTGTTATAATTAATATAATTAATTTTATTTTTTTAAAAAAATAATAAAAAATTTTTTATTACTATCTATTGTAAATAATTTGTATTTTTTATCGAAAAAATACAAAAAAAAAAAAAAAGAAAAAAATAACTAAATCCTTTTTAGTTAAAAATAGCTAAATATTTTACAATACTTACACAAGAATACTATCTAAGTAATAATCTATTACTAGGATAAAAGAATAAATTTATTTTATAATACTCTAACTTAAATAATCAGTTATTATATTAAGCATATTTAGCTACTCGACTATACTATTAGCATAATAACCGAACCACCATGGATATACTCTTTTATTAAATATTTTTTATTTTAAATTAAATAATTTAAAAACATCCCAGTCCTTGCGTACTAAGGAAGATATAATTCAATTCTTTAAACTTTTAGTAGATAGGGACCAAACTGTCTCACGACGTTCTGAACCCAGCTCATGTATCACTTTAATCGACGAACAGTCGAACCTTTGGTATTTCCTACTTTACCAGGAGGTGATAAGCCGACATCGAGGTGCCAATCGGTCCTGTCGATAAGGACTCTCAAGAACCATTAGCCTGTTATCCCCGGCGTAACTTTTATCCGTTTAGCGATAGCCCTCCCTCAAAGAACTATCGGATCACTACAACCAACTTACGTTCCTGTTTTATCAGTAAATAAAAACAGTCAAGCATACTTATGCTGTTATGCTAATATATCAAATATTATTTTGATATAAAGTATACCTTTGTACGCCCCCGTTACTCTTTAGGGGGCGACCGCCCCAGTCAAACTACCTACCTAATAATGTCCTAAATAACATAATAATTAGTTAATCTATTTGTAAAAAAAGAAACTATTTCAAGGAAGCCTCCACAATTAATTCCAAAGAAATCAAGGTATCATAAGCTCATATCTATCCTGCGTATTTGATACAAATAAACAATATTAGATCGTAGTAAAGCTGCACGGGGTCTTTCCGTCCCACTAAAAGTACTCTGAATCTTCACAGAGATTTCAATTTCACCAAGTCAATATTAGAGACAGTAGGGAGGTCGTTACTCCTTTCATGCGCGACAACAATTAATTGCCGAGGTATTTCGCTACTTTCAGACCCTCAAGGTTAAGGCCGTCGTTTACCGGAAGCTTATATCTATAGCATACACTACACAATAATCACCCCACGGCACCGGACAGGAGTCAGATCATATACATCATTTTTCCAATTTAGCATAATCCTGTGTTTTTGATAAACAGTCGCCCCCCCCATTTCTGTTACAACTTAAAAAATAATAATTACATTAAACAACCGAAGTTTTATTAATTAATTTCTACGTTTTAAGATACTTTTTCTCCCGAAGTTACAAAGTCATTTTGCCGAGTTCCTTTAATATTGTTCCCTTAACACCTTAGCATACTCTGCCGGATCACCTGTGTTGGTTTTTAGTACGGTTTTTTATTTTAAAGCTTTTTTATATACTATAAATTTTAATAAATTTAATCTAATAAAAACCCTATTAAAATTTACAATAGTCACTTTAATTTAGTATATTAATATTAAATATATTACCCATCAGACTCAGAACTACCTTATCCTTAGGGGCCGACTAACTCTTAGTGGTTAAACCTTGCTAAGAAAACCTTGATCTTTCGGTGATAATGTTTATTTTTTAATACACTATATATTTTACTATACAGTTATTAAAACATTATTTTTGCTACTCATGTCAGCATACTTACTTCTGATATAAACAAAAAACTTCACAATTTTTCTTTACAAATATACAGAACATTCTACTACCAAAGTAATTTTTTTTAATTACTTTTTATAACTTCAATCTCAAGCTGAATAGTCTCCATACATTGTCGATCAATCTTAAATTTTTTTTATTAGTGAGCTGCTACGCTTTCTTTAAAAGATGGCTGCCTCTAAGCCAACTTCCTAATATTTTTTATTTAGATCTAATCTTATGCACTAGGCTAGAATTTAAAGATTTTAGTTTATAATCTAGGCTTTTTCCTTTTTGTCCGACGAATCTTGAACCCGTAGACTGTTTAACTTTTTTGTTCTTTTAAAATATTCTAGGTTTTAATAATTTTGAAGAAGCCTGAAAAGACGATCCCCTAGATTACTAAGTGCCTTACCCTTTTAAAGAAATAAAAAATACTCTACTTACATAGATTTCGTAGAAAACCAGCTATCTCCAAGTTCGCTTAGCTTTTCACTCCAAACCACAAGTCATCCCAATCTTTTGCAACAGATACGGGTACGGTCCTCTAACTTAATATCAACCTGCTCATGGTTAGATCACTTGGTTTCGGGTCTAATTCTTATAACTATACACTTCTTTTTAATTAGATTTGCTTTCACTACATATACATTTTTTTCAAATTTATATTCGCTATAAAAATTAACTCACTGACCCATTATGCAAAAGGTACGCTGTTATATACATTTATATACTCCAACGGCTTGTAAGTAAAAAATTTCAATTCTTTTCAATATTCCTCTTTTTAGGATGCTATTTCACCTTTCCCTCACGGTACTTGTTCACTATTGGTTATTAATCATATTTAGATTTAGTAGGAGGTTCTACTTTCTTCAAACACACTCTCACATACAGCGCTTTACTCTTTTTATCTATAACTTCCTTTAATACGGGACTTTTTTTCAAACCCTTTATTGTAAATTTATATTATTTTTTAAAGTACTGATATAAACTCATAGATCTTTTCCATTTTCGCTCACCACTACTTACGGAATCTTTATTAATTTCTTTTCCTTTAACTACTAAGATGTTTCAATTCATTAAGTTTTCATTATAAATAGCTATTTATAATACTTTTTTTTTTAATTTTTTATTAAGAAACTTATACATCATTGCTTTTTTAAAACTCCATATAATCTTTCGTCATTATTTTCACGTCTTATTTTGATTAATACCTAGGTATCCATTTTTTACTCTTATAATTATTTTTTCTTCTTTTAGCACCCTACGGGAATCGAACCCATATCTTCACAGTGAAAATGTGATATTCTACCATTAAACTAAGGGTTTTTTACTCTATTGCCTTACTTCTTACAAAATCTTCTCAAATTCTTTTAAAGAAATATATATATATTTTTCCTTATCTTTTTTTTACTCTTAGAAAACTACCCTAAATCGATTTTTATCAATTAACTTTATATAATATAATAAAAAAAATTACATTTACTTTAACACCACCAAAGCATACGTAAAAAAAGTTTTTGTAAACTATTTACAATATAATTTATTTTGACTTTTTTTTTTACACTTTTTTATTAATATTCTGGGAAAAAAGGGAATCGAACCCTTATCTCAACTGCCACAAAGTTGCATTCTACCATTAAACTATTTTCCCAAAAAAATTAATATTTTATTCCACGGATGGCGGGACTCGAACCCACAACTTCGGCATTGAAAACCACTATTTTAACCATTGAAACTACATCCATTAAATGAATAAGCAAAGACGAGTGGTTCTAGAATTTTAACTTTATTGAGCTATTTTCACAAAAGAAAAAAATTACTTTATACGATTATTACAAGTTTTCTTTTTTCTTTTTATACCTATCTCGACCATTATAAATTTTTAGTGCGGAAAGGGACTCGAACCCTTATCTTTAGATTTGCAATCCAATACATTGCCAGTTATGTTATCCGCTGATTAATTAAATATTTAAAACTAAATACTTATAACTATTAAAAATCAATTTAAATTAACCTATTAATAATTATTTTAAAACAAATTATAAACTATTGTAAACCATTATAAACTACTATTTAAAAATAAAAAAATTTATTAAACACTATTTGAAAAAAAACTATTTAACACCTAATTTAAACCTAATTAAAACTATTTAAAAAAACTATTAAAAGCTATTTAAACCTATTGATAATTGCCCTGTTTTATTTCCAACAACAGGTTCCCCTACCATTACCATGTTACGACTTAGCAGCAATCAACACCAAATAAATATGACCAACTGTAATAAACAAAAGAAAATGTTATGAACTTGAGGCATTGTTGCCAACCCTCGCACTAAAGTGCATTTATTAAAACAAAAAAACTCCCATCAAAGGCTTCCAGAAATAGCCCTACTACCGCCTGACGGGCGGTTTGTACGTAAGCATAGTTAGATTCACCGCTTCATTCTGATAAGCGATTACTAGCGATTCCTGCTTCATGTTATCAAATTACAGATAACAATCCGAACTGAGGAAGTTTTTGTAAACTATATACCATTTCACAAGGGTATATCCTATTGTGACCTCCATTGTGGCAAATGAGTAGCCCTGCCCAAATGCCTCATACAGACTTGCCTTCATCCTTACTTCAAATCGCTACGCGATTCATATTTATATATAAACAAATAAATAAGGGTTACGCCCGTTACAAGATTGAACCTAACATCTCAAGACACGGACTTACCGCAGCCATGCAAGAACCATCGCACCTTGTATATAAGAATATCATTACATAAACTTACCAAGGAAACTTGAACAGGTAAGATTTGACGCGTTGAGACGTATTGAACCACATGCCCCACCGCTAGAGACTAGCTTACCGCCAATTCCTTTAAGTTTTAACCTTGCGGCTGTAGTTCCCAGGTAGTGCATTTGGACATTAACTTAAAATACTGTAATTTTTGCTACAATAAATAATGCACATTGTTTAGGGTGTAGACTACAAGGGTGCCTAATCCTATTCGATACCTACACTTTCGCATCTCACCGTCAGTTTTTTATTTTTATATGTCTTCACTTTAGGTCGTCTTTCTAACATCAACTGATTCTACCCATAATCCAAGAACTGCCTATAAAAACCTAAAAAACTCAAGACTATTAATGTTTTTACCATACTACTCGATTTTGAGTATCTTTTGGTATTTATACAATAGTCAGGCTACATGCATTTATACCCAGTCAAGATGAATAACACTTGGTCCATCCGTATCACCGCGGCTGCTGGCACGAATATTAGCCGGACCTTTTCTATATAGTAATATCATTTTTTTCCTATATTTACATTACTTACGACGGCGGTCTTCTTATAACACGCGACCTAACTGGATCAAACTTGCGTCCATTGTCCAATATTCCCCACTGCTGCCCTAGAAACTAATAGGTTCGGGTATTATTTCAAACCCGGTGTGACGGTCCATGCTCCCACATCCGTTAAGGATCGTTGGCTATGTTAGCTTTTACCATAACATACTACCTAATCCTATAAAAGAATTTTCAATTGCGTCTTCATACTTTATATAAATCTCAACTATTTATACTTATCATTTTTTCCTTATGACAATATCTAATTTCTTTTACATTACTCACCCATTCGCCATAAAAATATAATCTAAATTATTTCTAATAAACTGGCATGTGTAAATATTGATCTACGAGCATTCATTCAGAGCCAGGATCAAACCCTTAGTTGTTGTTAATTTAAAATTAAACTTTCTACAAACTTTTCCATACATAATTAAAATACTTTCTATAGCAGTAATTAAAATTTAGCTAACTACCTAACTTTTTCTTTTAAAATTCAACTAACTTACATAAAACTTAATAATATTACAATATTCCTTTATTATTTTTGCCTTGTATTGGATTCGAACCAATATCACACCGATTAAAAGCCGGGTATTTTAACCATTAAACTAACAAGTTTTTTGCTCCTCACTGGACTCGAACCAGTACCTAATGAATTAGAATAGATTTTAAGTCTACCGCGTCTACCATTCCGCCAGAGGATCCTTTTTTTTTTATTTTTGAGGTGAGGGGACTTGAACCCCCACGATTTTTAAAATCATAAGAATCTAAACCTTACATGTCTACCATTCCATCACACCTCTACTTATAATAAACTCCCCCGTATAGGAGTCGAACCTATCCCTCTAGATTACAAAACTAATGTTCTACCAGATGAACTAACGGGGGCCTGATACTCCTGAAAGGAATCGAACCTTTACCTTTCGTTTATCAGACGAACGCTATACCATTTAGCTACAGGATTTCACTATTTTATTATTTTTTACAGAGCACGGGAATCGAACCCGTACCTCAGGTGCGACAGACCTGTATCCTACCATTAGACTAGCCCTTGCTAGGTATGACGGGATTCGAACCCGCAAGACACGTAGTCCACGACTTAGCAAATCGCTGCAATCACCATTCTGCCACATACCTCCTTATAAAATACTGAACTAACGCACACGATGGGACTTGAACCCACACATCTTCAATAGATAACAGCTTTCAAAGCTGCCGCAATAACCAATTCTGCCACATGTGCTTACATTTTTGCCGAGAGCAAGATTCGAACTTACAATTTAGGATCATGAGCCCCACGTGTTACCTTTACACTATCTCGGCGATCACCCCTGTAGGATTTGAACCTACATCACGCCCATCATGAGTGGGGTATTTTAACCGTTAAACTAAGGGGAGTTTTTTTTTCCAAAACTAAATTTACAAACTAATACCACATTTTTACTTACATTTTTGCCGAGAGCAAGATTCGAACTTACAATTTAGGATCATGAGCCCCACGTGTTACCTTTACACTATCTCGGCTATTTGTCGGTAAGTGGAATCGAACCACCGCTGACACAGCTTTTCAGGCTGCCGCTCTACCACTGAGCTACACCGCTACTCAGAGTGGCGGGAATTGAACCCGCAGCAAGAGCTCCCAAAGCCCTTATGTTACCATTACACTACACTCTTATTTTTATGTCTAATAGGACTCGAACCTATATCCTTAATGCCGCAAACTAATGTTTTTCCAGTTAAACTATAGACCGAATAACCTTTTTTGGACCTGATGGGACTTGAACCCATACATTTGATATGCAAAACCAATATTCTCCCAGTTAAATTACAGGCCCTAACTAAAATTTTACGACCCCGATGGGACTCGAACCCACAACCTCACGATTAACAGTCGTTCGCTCTACCAGTTGAGCTACGGGGTTTTTGAAAGTGGTGGGACTCGAACCCACAACCCTTACGGGAGTAGATTTACAATCTACCGCTTTATTCCAATTCAGCCACACTTTCCTTTTTTTAGGAGTGGTAGGATTTGAACCTACGCATATTAGAATCAAAATCTAACGCTTTTCCTAACTTAGCTACACTCCTACGTTGCCCGCATTGGATTCGAACCAATATCACACCGATTAGAAATCGGGTATTTTCCCATTAAACTAGCAAGCATTGTTTTTTTTTTACTAAAAAACTTGCTCTTTTTTTTTTCTTCATACATAATTGTACGCAAAAAATCTATTAATAATAAATCAACCAAAGATAAAATTTTTATTCTTAAATTCTATGTAATATATGTTTAATACATTGTTGCTTTTTTTTTACTAAAAAACTTGCTCTTTTTTTTTCCTTCGGACTTAATCATACGCACAAAAATAATTAATACTTTAATATATATTTTATTAACTTAAAAAAAAATACATAATAATAAAATAAATAAAAATATACATTGAATATTTAATTAAATTTAAACCAATACCTAACATATCATAAATATATATATATTTATTTGTTTGTTTAATAAAATAAAATAATTTATTTTGATTCTCAAAAAAGCTAATTTATTAAAAATTTGTAAATTTTCTTTTTCTAAATCCATAATTTTATCTAATAAAGCTTGATTCTCATTTAATAAATCCTCTTTTATTTTCAATAATTCTTTATTTTGATCAACTAAACTAATATTTTTTTCTTGTTTATTCTTTTACCCAGAAAGCAATATAGCTGGCAGGCGCTTAAACACTATACAACTAAACCAAAAAATTCTATAAAATACAATAAATTCTCACATAATTTAATTTTATAAATAAAAATAAAACAATTAAAAATATAATAAGAAAACCTAAATAAAATTTAAATTTCTGGTTTTTTTCTTTTAAGAGTACAAAAGTAAACGTATTAGAAAAAAACCAAGAGTAAATACGGAGGCTATTTTAACATTTTTTTTTATTTTAATAAAAAATCAACCAAAAAAAGAATATTTTAGAATACATTAAATAAAATATATTATATAAATATATTAAATAAATATATTAAATAAATATAAAAATATAATATAAACTAATAAATAACTTAAAGATAATGGTAAAAAAACTTTTCACCCAATAGCCATTAATTGATCATATCTATACCTAGGTAATGTACCTCTTACTAAAATAAATAAATATAAAATAAATAAAACCTTTAAAATTATTCAAAATTCCTTTGGTAAAAAAAAAAATATATTTATATTAAATAAAGGTAATCATCCTCCAAAAAAAAATAATACAATTAAAAAACTCATTAAAATTATATTAGAATACTCTGCTAAAAAAAACAAAGCAAAAGTAAAAGCTGAATATTCTACATTATACCCTGACACTAATTCCGATTCCGCTTCAGGCAAATCAAAAGGTACTCTATTAGTTTCAGCTAAAGCGGAAACAAAAAATAAAATAAAAGCAGGGAAACATATAAATAAATTTCAAATATAATATTGAGATTCTACAATTTTAGTTAAATTAAAAGAACCTACATATAATAATACTATCATTAAAATTATACCTATAGAAACTTCATAAGAAATTACTTGAGCAGCTGCACGCATCGCACCTAAAAATGCATATTTAGAATTACTAGCCCATCCAGACATTATAATTCCATAAACACCTAAAGAAGAAATTGCAAAAATAAATAAAAATCCTAAATTTATTTCAGCAATAATAACACCACCATAAAAAAATGGTATAATACTTCAATTTAATAAACTTAATAAAAAAATTAATAAAGGAGCTGATATAAATATAATTATATTAGAAATACCAGGTATAACCATTTCTTTAAATAATAACTTCAAGGCATCCGCAATAGGTTGAAGTATACCAAATAAACCAACCTTATCTGGCCCTACACGTCTTTGGAAGTTAGCTAATAAACGCCTTTCTAATAAAGTTAAAATTGCTATTACAAAAATAAAAAAAAGTGGTATTAATATCATAATAAACATATTTTTATTTATATTGTAAAAATCAACCAAATATAAAATTTTTAATGTAAAACTCACATAATTACAATTTAATTTATTTTACTTTAATTTATTTTTTTTTATAAATAATCAAATCTTATAAATTAAAAAAATTATACCATAAATTAAAAAAATTACAAAAAATAAACTTAACATAAATTCATAAAAGAAATGTTGTAAATTATCAGAAGCTAAATCCATTAACTCATCTACTGAAATTTCCTTTCTTTTATTTAATTCAATAACTTCTAGCTCTAAGCCACGTAACTTTTCTAAAATTAATTCCTGTTTTATATTAATGTTTTCCGACAACTCAATAGAACTATTTAACGCACCTAACTCCATATTATCGTCAGGAACCCCAGACCCCTCAATTAGTTCTGGATTTTCAACAATTTCAGGCTTACCATAAATTATATCACAAACTTTACGTGAAACCCTATATGAAAGTATAGAAGGTATAAATATACCTAGACCTACGACAAAAATACCACCACAAACTTTTATATAATATATAACATCTGCTTTTTCCATGTATTTGCGCTAGATTTTTTTAGAAATTAATGTAATTTTTAAACCATAAATTAAGTATTCCATTACATTATCAAATAATTTAATTTTTATTGTATTTTTTAATAAATCAGAAAAAAAATCTGTATTTAAAATAACATGTAATTTTCTTTCAAATAAATTAATATCAGTTAAAGCAACATCATTTAATAAATTTTTTAAACCACCATATAATAACACAATTTGTGTTGTAATATTAACTGGTTGATTTTGTGGTTGATTCATTAATTGTTGTAATCTAGAACCTTTATCTAATAAAAATTTTGTAGAAGCATCTACAGATAAACCTAAACTAATATAGTCAACAATTTCACGATATTGAGCTAATTCTAATTTTAAAGAACCAGCTAAACTTTTCATTACTTTAGATTGTGCAGCACCACCAACTCTACTTACAGAAACACCTGGACTAATCGCAGGACGTACACCTTGATTAAATAAATTTGCTTCTAAAAATACTTGACCATCTGTAATAGAAATTACATTAGTAGGGATATATGCTGAAATATCACCATCAACTGTTTCAATTATAGGAAATGCTGTTAAAGAACCACCATTTATTACATGATTTTTTATTGTTTCTCTATCATTTTTCATTTTTGCAGATCTTTCTAATAATCTTGAATGTAAATAAAAAACATCACCAGGATAACCTTCCCTTCCAGGAGGTCTTCTTAATAATAAACTCATCTGACGATAAGCTACGGCATGTTTACTTAAATCATCATATACAATTAAAACATCTCTACCTTTATCCATAAAATATTCACCAATAGTACAACCACTATAAGGTGCTAAATATTGTAAAACAGCTGAATCAGCAGCAGAAGCCATTACAATAGTTGTATAAGACATACATTCTTTTTTTCTTAAAGTTTTTAAAATTTTTAATAAACTTGTTTGTTTTTGACCAATTACTACATAAACACAAATTAAACCTTTCCCTTTTTGATTAATTATTGTATCTACAGCAATTGTAGTTTTACCTGTTTTTGGATCACCAATAATTAATTCACGTTGACCTAAACCTATCGGAATCATACTATCTAAAAATTTCACACCAGTTTCTAAAGAATTTCTCACAGACTCTCTAACAATAATACCAGGTGCTTTTTTTTCAATAAATAATCTTTTTCCACCAGTTGTACTTTTAATCTCTCCTTCACCATCTAAAGGAGCACCTAATGGATCTACAACTCTACCTAAATAATTATTATTTACAGTTAAATAAGGTAATGTATTTAATCTTTTTACTAAATCACCAACTTTTAAACTTTGGATATTACCTAATACTGTAATAGATTTTTCCATACCTAAATAATTAACTATTCCTTTTAAACCTGTTTTTTCAAACTCTACCATTTCTGACATACCTACTTTATTTAAACCTTCTTTTACAATTACAACTCCATCCTTTACTTCTTTTATTGTTCCATAATTTGATAAAATTCAAGAAGGTAAAATATAATCTTTATTTACTAAATCTTTTTTTAATTCCTTATTCATTATAAATTTTATAAAAAAAAAATATACCCTAATTAGTTAAAAATATAACTAATAACTAAAAATAATTAAAAAATAAAAAATTTTTTATTTTTTAATATTATTTATCTACTTCACCAAAAACAAGATCCATAGTACCTATAATAGTTACTAAATCTGATAATAATAAATTTTTTGATAAATAATTTAAACCTTGTAAATGTAATAAACCTGGCGCTTTTATACGACAACGTGCTGGCTTAGTTGTATTATTACCACTTAACCCAATACCAAATTCACCTTTAGGTGCTTCAACCACACGATAAGTTTCATTTAAAGGTACAACATAACCTTCTGTATTTAATTTAAAATGTTGAATTAAAGATTCCATATCTTTTTTAAAAAAAGCTCTTTTTGGTTTTACAATTTTATAATTATTACTTATATATTTACTATCTAATAATTTATAATTTTTTTCAAAAAAAAATAAATCTTCAATACAATTACGAATAATAAAATTAGATTGACGCATTTCATGCATACGTATATTAAAACGATCAAAAGAATCACCATTATTACCACGCATTATTTTAATATTATCATAATTTCTATAGTTTTCATAATGATCAAAAAAACGTAAATCCCAAAAATAACCAGAACCTCTAAGCATTACACCAGAAAAAGCTCAATCTTTTACATCTTTATAATCTATATAACCTATATTAGTTAATCTTGTAAATCATATTCTATTTTTTAATAATAATTCCATAAATTCATCAACTCTTTTATCAAAATTTATTGAAAAATTTAAAATATCTACTAATAAATCTTGACTAACATCACTACTTAAACCACCTGGTCTAAAATAAGCTGCATGTATACGAGCACCACATACACGTTCATAAAATTCCATTAATTGCTCACGTAAATCAAAACCTCATAAAAAAGGAGTTAAAGCACCCACATCTAAAGCATGTGTAGTTAATGCTAATAAATGATTTAAAATCCTGGTTATTTCACAAAAAACCATTCTTATTAAACTTGCTTTATATGTAATTTTTAATCCTAATAATGACTCAATAGCTAAACAATAACAATGTTCCTGCGCCATTGTTGAAACATAATCCAACCTATCCATATAAGGTAATCCTTGATTATATATTTTATTTTCCATTAATTTTTCTGTACCACGATGTAATAAACCTATATGTGGATCAACTTTTACTATAGTTTCACCTTTTAATTCAATAACTAAACGCAATACACCATGAGCTGCTGGATGTTGAGGACCAAAATTTATTGTAATATTTTTAATTTTTTTTAACATAACTTAAAAATTTTATCTTTTTTTTTACTAAATCACATAAACTAATTTTATAATTTTTAAATTATAAAATTTATGTATTTTTTTTCAAATAAAGTTCTTTTCTTATTGCTCTTTTATCCATAATTTTATTCTTTTTTTCACTAGTTTTATTTCTTTTATTATAAAACAAAATAATTAATAAACAAATTATAATAATTAATAATATAATTATTATTAAAAAACAATAACCTATCAACTCTTTTAAACCTTCTGTATAATCTACTCAAAGTTGTAACTCTGCACGTAATCTCAAATTTTCATTAAGAAGCTCACGTATACGCAACTTATAATCTCTACCTGTTAACCAATTTCAAATATTCAATTTATTTTTAATATTTTTTCACATATCTTAAATTTTTTTATTCTTTTTTTTTTTTATTATTCTTTTCTTAAATTTTTTTTTTATTTTAATAAGGTTTTTTTTTTTTAACGGCTTATTAAAATAATATAAAAAATTTAAATTTGTATATCTATGTTTTATTAAATATCTTTTTTAATATTTATATTCTTTTTTTAAAATTCTAACTTTTTCTACAATATAACTTTTTCTAAATTTATTATCATAAGCAAATACAAAAGAAGTATCTATTTCAGGGACAAAATTAAATTCTCTAAATAACCTTTTATATAATGGTAATTTTTTATATCTTTCTATACGTTTAAAAACCTGTTGATACATATGTATCGCTTCTAATAATAACCTTTTATATTCATTAAATTCTCTCATTTTTTTATAACGAAAATTTACTTGTGTAGGGTCTATAAATCTATTACGTTCATAATTATAAAACAAATCTAATCAAACACTAAAATTTACTTTTAATCTTATAAGATCTCTGCGTTTTCGATAACTAACTATATCAAAATTTAATTTATCAAAATATACAAAATTATCATATTTTATTAAAAATTTTTTTAAAATATTCTTAAATTTTTTTTTAAAAAAAAAAAAAAACACCCACTTAAACAATATATAATATAATATTGAAAAACAAATTTTTAAAAAACATATAATTATATTTTTGATATTTATAAACAAAATCATCATATAATTAAAATATAAAAAAATATAACTATATTTTAGTAATAACTTTTTTAAAAATTTATTACTAAAAATAATTTTAATTAAATTTAAATAATATATTTTTATATATTTATCAAAAAATATAAAAAACTTTTTAATAAAATTACTATATCAATAAAATTTAACTAAATTTTTAAAATTAAAAAAAAATTCAAATACATCTAAATATACAAAAAAATATCAAAATTTTTTTAATTGACGTTTTAAATAACGACGTTCTACTTCTGGATTTTTTCATAAAATATGAAACAAAAATGTCGTATAATAAATTACATCCCTCTCAAATTCACTCCTAAAAGGAGCTGCCATTGATCTAATTTGAATAAAAAAAGCCTCTCAATATATATAATGAATAAAACGTATAACCGGCGAAATATAATGTAATAAATCAATTAATATATAAAAAAAAAAACCACGTAAATCATAAAACGTTATTTTATAACGAATAGTACGAAAAGTATAAGTTTGGCGTCAATTTTTAAAATCTCAATCATTTATATAATCAGGCTCTCAAGCTCAAATAGTAAAAAAAGCTGTATAAATTTTGTGCTTTTCTTTATTTAAAAAATTAAAAAGATTAAAAGCAATAACTATATACTCTATACTTCTAAAAAAATTTGATTTTAAACTTTTATAAAATGATGTCCTATTAAAAAAAAAAATTGTTCTTATAATTTTTTTTAAACGTTCTATACGTAAGCGCTTATTTAAATATACCATATCACTATCCTTTCAAACAAAAAATCTAATTTCTTCTTCAAATACTTCAATATTTATTAAACCATAATTTTTTTTTCTATAAAAAATTATCATTTTATTATCAATTGGTAATTTAGTTAACTTAGTATATATATAATTTAAATAATCTTTAAAGGTAGATAAATTTTCTTTTTTTAAATTTAAATATTTCTTATAATATTTTATATAATATAAAAACAATAAAACTTTAAAATTATTAAAAAAAAACAAAATTCTATTAAATTTCTTCACAAAAAATAATAAAAAACTATTCCAATAAAAATAAGTTAGATAAAAAATAGTGAATAATAATAATTTTTTTATAATATGTTTTAATAAATAAAATAAACCTTTATTTTTAATAAATATATAAATAAAAAAAATTAAAAAAATAAAAAAAACAAAAAAACAAATCACGAATAACAAAACTAAATATATAATAAAAGCAATTAAAAAAAATACATATAAAATTATATAATTAAATAAATCACTAAAAAAAAACCCAAAATAATTATAATTATGTAATAATGTAAAAAACAAAAAAATAAATAAAAAATAATCAAATAATTCAAAATTTAAATAATAAAATAAAATATTTAACAATTGATCAATACGTTTTTTTATAATTTTACGACTAGTAGAACTATATCTTCATCAAAAATCTGTATCAATAAAAGCCAATTCTCGCCTTTTAAATTTATCAACAATATTTGTTTGTCCATTAAACCCGTTTTTTATTTCTATTATCTTATATATTCATTTAAACATTTAACTTAGAAAAATTTTTTAAACGATAGTCAATTATTGAACTATCAAAAGCTGATGTATTTATACCAAATCTTATCGAACCAAATGGTATCAATTTAGGGAATATTTGATTATAGTCTTTTAAAAAAAAAGGTTTTTTATATATTAAAATATAAAATTTATAAAACATTTTTCTTCAACTTTTATAACCAGAATTACGATAAAAAAAAGTAAAATAATTTAAAATTCAAAAATATCTACGTTTCGACATTTTTTTAATATTTGTTCTTCATTTTTTAATAAATAAAAATAAATATTTTAAAATATGAAAAGATAACATAAAAAAATAAAAATTAACACTTAAAAAAGAATCATCATTAGACGCTAAAGGTAATGTAGTATCACCTGATAAAATATTTGAATCAACTATACCTATAGATTTAATAAATAAACAACCTCCTTCCCAATTAGCTATACGAGACTCCAACATACGAGGCAAAAATAAAAAACTAGGTACTCAAAAACCAGTCAAATTAAAACCTAATAAACGATAAATAAAAATTAAATGTTTTTTTTCTAAAACCATACCATTCACAAATTCTCTATATAAAACAAAAAATAATTTAAAAATTTTTTTAAAATTAGTTAAACAACCTGCAATTCAATCAAAAACTGAATAACCCATACCTAATAATAAAGCATAACGTAAAGTAAATGGTACAAATAATTGATTATGACAAATAAATCAACCACGTCCAAATGTAAACCCTGTATATTGAGCTACATAAATTAAACTTCTTATACCTAACAAACTTTTAGCTAAATTAATAAAAAATATAGGAAAAATTAAATTTTTTACACTTAAATTCCTTCTATTAGCTTTTTTTAAAAAACTAACATTAACTGAGTTATTAACTAAATATTTACTAATAATATTTTTTACAAAATATTTCACTACAAAAAAAAACTTACCTAAACCTTGTAAAAATCAACGTGAATAAAATTGACTATCTTTAAATAAATGACCAATATGTATTCCAAATTCTAATAAAGGTTTTGTTCCAAACAATATATAACCTTTTTGTTTTAAAATTCCACCGCCTATCATCAATATACTATAAAGAATAAAATTATTCAAACTAAATCAACAAAATGTCAATATCAAATAGCAAATTCAAAACCTGTATGAGATTCACGTAATAATTGACCTTTTTGTAATCTAATAAAACATATAATTAAAAAAATAATACCAATAAATACATGTAAACCATGTAAACCTGTTAAAAAATAAAATATATTACCAAATACTAAATCATTAATATTAAAAGGTGTTAAGCTATATTCCATAACTTGTAACATTTCAAATAATAAACCTAAAATAATTGTTAACATTAAACGTACTTTAGTATTAATTATATCACCAATTAAAATAGATTTATGTGCTACTGTTAAAGTTATACCAGATAAAATTAATAACATAGTATTAATTAAAGGTAATCTATAACTTTTTACTGGCTCCACATCTATACCGGGTCAGTAATAACCTATTTCATAAACTATAGTTAAACTATAATGAAAATAACCCCAAAAAAAAGAAAAAAATAACATAGCTTCACTTAACATAAATAAAATAAAACCTAATCAAATACTTCTTTTAACTACTAATGTATGTTTACCTTGAAATGTTGCTTCTATAACCACATCTTTTCATCAACTATACATCATTAATAAAATCATAATTAAATTTAAATAAACAAGCATTAGACTATAATCTAATCTCATTGTAAAGAATACTATAAATAATGTAAAAAATAACGCACCCATTGAAACTATTAACGGTCATGGACTTTCATCTACTAAATGATATAAATGTTTTTTATTTTGATTCATAAATTTTATTTATATTTTTTTCTATTTCAAACAAAAATACAAAATAACACGAATATATTTATTTAAAAATAAATATATTAAAAAATTAAATTTTATTTATAAAAAATTTTTTCTTATATTTTCTATATTTTTATTAAATTTTTATTATTTTTTCTTTTTTAATTTTCTTAAAAAAGCTCTTATACCCTTTCTATACTTCTTTCTTCTAATTCTAGCTTTCTTTCTATAAACCCTATCTTCCTCAGAAAAAGGTCAAAAATATTTATCTAATTTTGCTTTAAATTTTTTTTCAAAATTAAAAAAAACATTCAACTTTTCATTATATAACCTTTTCGCCTCCTTTTCAGCTGTTTTACGTAAAGACACATGTCATCTACGTATACGTACATCAAAAAAATAAGGTCAATAATAATTAGATAAAATACAAAATACAAGAAAGAAAAAAAAAACTTCATGATAATAATTAAGAAAAATAAAATCTAAATAATTTAAAAATTCATAAAAACGCAGTAAAAACCCTTGGTCATTAAATATTTTTGGATAATAACCTAAATATATATCATAACTTATTGAAAATACTTTAAAAATAATAAAAATTTTTAAAAAAAATTTAAATGTAATATTTAAACGATAACTTAATCATAATAATTTTCTATAATATTTATATAGCATAAGTATTCAAATATGTATTTAAATATATTGAAGCTTTATTTAAAGAAAAAGAATTTCTATATAAATTTTTATATTTGTATACATTTACTAAATTATCAAAAATTCTAAAATTAAAAAAATGCATATTATAATAACTATAATTAACATTACTTATTTTTATTATATTTTTATTTAAATATATTTCATAATTAATAAATATAAAATTATAAAAAAATTTTAATAATTTAAAATCAAAATTTAAAAAATTTAATGACATATTTAATACTATATTTAAATATTTTAATATATCATTATTTGATTTTAATTTTAAATTGTTATATGAATATACTTTTAATTTTTTCCTTAAACGACCTTCAAAATTCAAAAAAGACCCATTATATTCAAAAAAATTAGATACAGGTAAAATTAAATTATAATTTTTTAAATTATTAGAAAAATATGAATTTTGTAATACAGAAAAATTATTTTTTTTTTTTGATATATCTTTATTTGAAAAAGCATAAAAACTATATATAAAATTTGAATTTAATTCTTGTAAAAAATTTTTAGAATTATTTAAATTTAAATGTTGTAAATTTAAATCTAATGTATTCGTAAATAAACAAAAAATATCTGAATTTGTTATTAAAAAATGTAAACAAAATCTATTTAAAATTTTATACGCTTTTTTAAATAAAAAAAAATCCTCACCAACTAATAACGCTAAATTTTTACTATTTAAAATATTAAAAAATTTATTAATAAAAAAAGAATTATAAAAATAACTTAAATTAAATTTACTTTTATTTTCTAATAAATTAAGAATTGTTTCAAAATTATTACCTAAATTAACCATATTAAAAGAAATATCAAATGAAACAAAACCAACTGAAAACATTTTTAAATCTTTTTTCTTTAAATTTGAACGTAACCTTGTATTTAACAATGGCATTTTTAAACGTAAATTTAAAATTAAAAAAAAATAATAATAATAATTTATTAAATTTAATGAATCTACATTAAAAAAATAATTAAAATTAAAATCACTATTATTATAAAATTTCTTAATTAAGTTTATATTTAAAATACCTAAATTTAAATTAAACTTTTTTAAATAAGATAAACTTTCTAAATCAATAAAATCAAATAAAATAAAACTTATACCTTTATTTGCAACTAAATTAGATAATAATCTATTTAATAAAATTTTTGTTATACTAGATCAACTTAAATCTAAAAATGTACCTTTAACTATTAAAAAAGGTTTTACTAACCTTTGTACAGATAAACCATCAAAAAAATAACGCGTAATATTTGTTATTCAATCTTGGTTTAATATTGAATCCGATACGGGTAAAATTCTTAAAATTTTATTATTACGTAAATCTAAATTTATTGAACTACACATTGAATCTAATATATCTATATTTTCATATTTATTCAGCTCTCAGGGTCTTGCTGTAAATGTATAAACTTTTGATGTTAATGCACCTACTGGACAAATATCCACTACATTACCCGATAAAATAGATAATAAATTTTCTTTTCTTAAAACAATTTCTGTTTCTTCACCACGACCTATAATACCAAAACCTGCTATTCCTTCTATTTCTTTAAAAAAACGCACACAACGTGTACAATGTATACAACGTGTCATTATTGTTTTTATAAAAAAACCACTTTCTTTATCTAAAACACTTCTTTTCGAAAATTCATAAAAACGTCCTCTATCTAAACCATAAGTCTGTGTTATATTTTGTAAATCACATTCACCACCTTGATCACATATTGGACAATCTAACGGATGATTTATTAACAAAAATTCAATAATCGATTGACGGACTCTCTTTAACCTTTTTGTCTTAGTTTTTACAACCATATTTTTTTCAACTTTTGTTGCACAAGATAATACTAATTTAGGTGATGTTGATACTTCAACTAAACATATTCTACAATTACCTGCTATTTCTAAATTTTCATTATAACAAAAACAAGGAATTTCTATTCCCTTCTTATAACAATATTGATATATTAAATGATTTTTTTTACTCTCTTCTAAATTAAATTTCTTATTATTTACTATTATTTTTTCCATTTACTTT
>Ga0193956_1000107_pt1 | contig 36918 bp, 35 predicted proteins | sample BB_7_MG_FD_140358 | JGI IMG/M metagenome (GOLD analysis project Ga0193956, IMG submission 140358) | Microbial mat bacterial communities from the Broadkill River, Lewes, Delaware, United States - BB_7_MG | ecosystem: Environmental > Aquatic > Freshwater > River > Microbial mats | place: USA...
CCCGCCAGTTTAGCTGCATCTTTGGTACTTTGTCGTTGTGCATCATCAAAATGTGCTGGAACCGTAACAACCACACCAGTAAGCTCTCCACCTAATGCTTGTTCCGCACGCTGGCTCAGCTTTTTCAAAATTTCAGCAGAGACTTGCACAGGGTTAATTTTACCGTGGCGCGTCATAATTTCAGGGTGGTTTTCATCTCCGCAAAACTGGTACGGTAATGAAGGATATTTACTTTGTATATCTGATAATGATCGACCGATTAAACGCTTGGCCGATACAATAGTATTTTGAGGATCACTAACGCTAAAGATTTTCGCTTCGTCTCCCACCAAAATACTTTTTCCCTCTGATGGTGCTTGATAACTAACGATAGAAGGCAATATATCGCGATTGTTATTGTCCATCAAAGTGCTTGCTTCACCGCTTTGTACACTGGCAATAAGGGAATTGGTTGTGCCTAAATCAATACCTGCAGCTAACCTATGCTCGTGAGGTACTGTACTTTGACCTGGTTCTGCTATTTGTAATAAAGCCATAGTTTAATTCTATTCTTTTTTGTTAATGTCATCACAAGCGCAATTGCACTTAATTAAATTATTCCGTCTATGTTCTGTTAGTCATCAAACAAGCTTTCTTCCAGACGTTCTACTTCAATATTAAGTTTTTGATAAAATTTTAACTTACGCAAATTATCGCATGCCTGTATATTCGCTGCCTCATTATTTTCAAACATTTGTGTGCGAAGTAAATTAAAATGTTGTTGGTACTCTTGGGTCAGTTCTTCTTGAGCCGCTTCTAGTGCTGCATCCACATCATCAGCAAACTTGACATCGCCTAGCATTTCCCTTAACTCCATTTGCCTCATTAAAAAGCTAGTATCACCAAAAGTATGCTGCTCATTAGGCAAATCAACCCCACGTAAAGTAAGTATGTATTCGGCTCGTTTTAAGGGATGTTTTAACGTTTGGTAAGCATCATTTATTTCAGCTGATTTTTGCACCGCAAGCAACTGATCTTGGCTTGAGGCATGGGCAAACTTATCAGGATGAACCTTTTTTTGTAAGGTTTGATACGTTTGTGATAATTGATTTAAGTCGACATCAAAGTTTACTTCAATGCCGAATAATTGGAAGTAATTCACTTTTTTACCTAAAGAGTTCTCATTCTAAAAAATCTAAATTAGTGTTCTAGAAATAGCTTGCAGATATTTAATGTACATTCAAGGCGAAAGCACGAAGTGACTTTAGTCATGAGTGCTTTCAATGATGAAGATAGATTAAATAGCAAAGTGCAACTACTTAAACATTAAAGCTTTCTCCGCACCCACACTCACCTTTAGCATTGGGGTTGGTAAATTTAAAGCCTTCATTCAAGCCTTCTTTAACAAAATCTAACTCAATGCCATCAAGGTAAACCAAGCTTTTTGTGTCAATGATAATTTTAACATTTTCAATATCAAATACATTATCATCTTCATTCAAATCATCAACAAACTCAAGAACATAAGCCAACCCTGAACAACCGGTTGTTTTAATACCTAAACGTAAACCAAGGCCTTTACCTCGGTTTACCATAAAAGATTGTACTCGTTCTGCTGCCGCTGGCGTCATGGTAACTGACATACTACTTTTCCTGTTTAGCGTCTTGGTGTAAATTATATTTTGTTGTAAATATTAACCGTTTTTACTTTTGTAATCTTCAATTGCGGCTTTAATTGCATCTTCAGCCAAAATTGAGCAATGAATCTTTACGGGTGGTAATGCTAATTCTTCAGCAATAGCCGTATTTTTAATTTCGCCTGCTTCTTCAATTGATTTACCTTTAACCCATTCTGTTACTAATGAGCTTGAGGCAATAGCAGAGCCACAACCATAGGTTTTAAATTTAGCATCTTCAATAATGCCGTCAGCTGAAATTTTAAGTTGTAACTTCATCACGTCACCACACGCAGGTGCACCAACCATTCCAGTTGCAACATTAGGATCATTTTTATCCATAGAACCAACGTTACGTGGATTTTCATAATGATCGATTACTTTTTCACTATAAGCCATAATAATTTCTCCTAGCAGTTTTCACACTTTTACAGATTAATTGAACCAATAAAAATTAGTGAGCTGCCCATTCAATTGAGTCTAAATCAATACCGTCTTTGAACATTTCCCAAAGCGGTGACATATCACGTAAGTGACCAATAGATTTCTGTATTAATTCAATAGCATAATCAATTTCTTCGCTTGTAGTAAAACGACCAAAACTAAAACGAATAGAACTGTGTGCCATTTCATCATTTAAACCAAGCGCACGTAATACATACGAAGGTTCAAGGCTAGCTGATGTACAAGCGCTGCCCGATGAAACTGCTAAATCTTTTAATGCCATAATTAATGATTCGCCTTCAACAAAGTTGAAGCTTACATTTAAATTACCTGGATAACGCTTGTCAAAATCACCATTAACAAACACTTGTTCCATAGCATTTAACCCTGCCCATAAGCGATCACGCATTGCTGTAACGTGTGCAAGATCTTGTGCCATTTCTTCTTTTGCCAATCGACAAGCTTCACCCATTCCCACTATTTGATGAGTTGCCAATGTACCAGAACGCATACCACGTTCATGACCACCACCGTGCATTTGCGCTTCTAAACGAATGCGAGGCTTGCGGCGAACATACAAAGCACCAATACCTTTTGGCCCGTACATTTTATGTGCAGAAATAGATAATAAATCTACTTTCAAATGTTGCATATCAATGTTGATCTTTCCGACACTTTGTGCGGCATCAACATGAAATATAATTTTACGAGCGCGACACATTTCGCCAATTTCACTGATATCTTGAATGACACCAATTTCATTATTAACATGCATAATACTTACTAAAATAGTGTCATCACGCATCGCAGCTTCAAGTTTATTTAAATCAATTAAGCCGTTATCTTCAGGATCAAGATAAGTTACCTCAAATCCTTGTCGTTCTAGCTCGCGACATGTATCTAATACCGCTTTATGCTCAGTTTTACAGGTAATAATGTGTTTACCTTTTTTGCTATAAAAATTGGCTGCGCCCTTTATAGCCAAGTTATCTGATTCTGTAGCACCCGAGGTGAAAACAATTTCACGTGGGTCTGCATTAATTAATTCAGCTATTTGGTTTCGAGCAATATCTACAGCTTCTTCAGCTTGCCAACCAAACTTATGTGAACGCGACGCGGGGTTGCCAAAATGACCTTCATTAGTCATGTATTGCATCATTTTTTCCGCAACACGCTTATCAACAGGTGTTGTTGCTGAGTAATCAAAATAAATAGGAAGCTTCATTGGCTTTCTTTCTCCACTTGTACGAGTTATCTGATATTAATCGAATCAAAGAACTATGATTAATATTAACGTGTATACATTATAAGTTAACGGGGATAATCGTTTCTAACGATGATTTTTTATTTACTGTTAGATAAATATCATCTTGTCGTTTAGAAACGGTTTTCACATCATTTTTGGCTACGAGTTCAGCCAGAGAAATACTCTGTAAAAACTCTTCAATACGCTGGCTTAAACCATGCCATAAAGAATGCGTTAAACATTGATCTCCTCCTTGACAATTACCCTTTCCTTGACATTTTGTTGCATCAACACTTTCGTTAACTGCGCTGATGACATCAGCGATAGCTATTTGTGCTGAACATCGTCCTAAACGGTAACCGCCACCGGGGCCACGTACACTAATGACCAAACCATGTTTACGTAATTTAGAAAATAATTGCTCTAAATATGACAGAGAGATTGCTTGTCGCTCTGAAATATCTGCTAATGAAACTGGTCCATGTGCTGCATGCATAGTAACATCAAGCATTGCTGTTACCGCATAACGACCTTTAGAGGTTAATTTCATAATCTGTGCCTATATGATCTATGTTAGTGACAGGTATTATTAACAATTTTTAGTATTAATTAGTGCGACAATCATTAATTTCGCGCAATTTTACATAACCCTAAATAATAGTCAAATATATACCTGAGTAATATAGTCAAGTATTTTACACTAAGAAAAGTAAATGGCAAAGCAATACTTGACTATTTTAATCAACTATTGCTTTTCATGCGTTATGAAAGACAGTATTGCCCCTTGGTATTGATGATTAACTTATTCATCTTTAAATTTCAGGATCAAAACTTTCAACCTTATTTTGTCTACGTTTAGCCGCCGCTTTTTCATCCTCATCAAATTCTCCCACTTTTAATTCAGGTAAATTTTTAGGACAAATATTTCCTCCAAGCTGATTAACTTCTTTGCAAATATTTGAAACACGATCGTCCATTAAATGCATATGATCTAACAAACGTCCAATTGCTTTTGCGACTGGGTCAGGGCTATCAGCTGAAACAGCGTAAGCATCAAACCCAAATTTTTTCGCTGCTTCGTCACGAGACTCTTTATCTAAGTGACCATTGAGCTTCTCATTTATTTCATTGTCTAATAACGAGTTAGCATTTTTATTACTGTTAACAATGCGTGCTGGAATACCCACAGCAGTTGCATTCTCAGGTAAATCTTTTACCACGACAGAGTTTGAGCCAACTTTACCGCCTTTACCTATGGTAATAGGACCAAGTACTTGAGCACCAGCGCCAATAACCACATTATCTTTTAATGTGGGATGGCGTTTACCCGCATTCCAACTTGTGCCACCAAGGGTAACCCCGTGATATAGTGTAACATCATCACCAATTTCTGAGGTTTCACCAATAACCACTCCCATGCCATGATCAATGAAGAATCGACGACCCAATTTTGCACCAGGATGAATTTCAACCCCAGTTAACCAACGAGAAAAGGTGGATAAAATTCTTGCCAATAATTTCCAATTTGCACACCATAGTCGGTGGCTTAAGCGATGTATCCAAATAGCATGTAACCCAGGGTAATTGAGTAGCACTTCAAAAGTAGTACGTGCTGCTGGGTCTCGGTCAAAAACACTGTTAATGTCTTCTTTCATGCGGTCAAACATAGGTTTTCCTTTATTTTTATTTATTTGGTTGAAGTTTCTCTACTAGGGTTTTTCAGTAGACGATCTTTCTATTGAGGCAAGAATACCACGCATCATTTTCACTTCTTTTACATCAGGACGAGCACGATTAAACAATCGTCTCAATTTTGTCATTACCAACCCAGGGTGGCTATCAACAATGAAGCCAGTAGAAATTAGTGCGTTTTCAAAGTGCTGATAAAAACGCTCGGTTTCTTCCGTTACAGGGTAAACTTCATCATCTTCACTTTTAGCGCTTATTTTCTTGCCTATATATTGACCATTACCTGTACTGCGCTCTTGTTGTTGGTTGTCAATAGATAACAAATAACTTGTACGTACTTCATAACTTAGCGTTTGTACGGCCATGGCTAAATTCAATGAACTATATTCAGGGTTAGCTGGTATTTGCACATGAAAATGACACATTTGTAACTCATCATTAGTTAAACCACTGCTTTCTCGACCAAACACTAAAGCAACAGGATATTCTCCAGCTTCTGCTATTAATTTTTCACCACAGCCACGCGGTTCAAGCATAGGCCAAGGTAGTGTTCGCGAGCGAGCACTAGTACCAACCACTAAACCACAATCTTCAATCGCTTCGCTTAGTGTACTAACCACCTTAGCATTGGCGAGCACATCGGTTGCGCCAGCAGCTAGAGCTTGAGCTTGACCATTAGGCATTTCAATAGGATCAACTAATATTAATTGGCTTAGCCCCATCGTTTTCATTGCTCTTGCTGCGCTACCAATGTTTCGACAATCTGAGGTATTAACTAATACAATACGAACTTGATTTAATATATTACTTTTCATTGAGTGTGCGTTTGGATCTGACATGTTACTTTCTGCTCATATTTAGCGTTATATTTGGGTTAGTTTCTAAAATATATTAACCCCTTGTTTATGCCTGTGATCCTAACATAGAAGAATACTGCTGTGCCCAATAAAAAGCACGTAAAATCAATAAACCAAGTTCGCTTAAGTTAGTTTATTTTTCTATATGAATTTACATCGCTTATTTATTAAACAATTTTATTTGAGATGTCTCTCGCTAAAAATATCAATACTTGCTATAATCCGCGCGCTAAAATTATACAAGGTTTTATTAGCTTATTTAAAAGCTAATGGCGTTAGATAATTTGTAGTTACTCGTTCTTTTAAAAGCCATTTACAAATAGGTACATTATTATGCATCCCATGCTAAATATTGCCGTGCGCGCTGCGCGCAATGCAGGAAAAGTTATAATTCGCTCTTTTGAGCAACTTGAGAAGGTAGAAGTAGAATCAAAAGGTTCTAACGACTTCGTCACTAGTGTTGATAAAGCGGCCGAAGAGACTATCATTGAAACTATTCGTAAATCATACCCTGCCCACACCATTGTTGGTGAAGAGTTTGGAGTATCAACTGGCTCAGACAATGATTATCAGTGGATTATAGATCCACTAGACGGCACAACAAATTTCATTAAAGGCATCCCTCATTTTTCTGTATCTATTGCGTTAAAAGTAAAAGGTAAGTTAGATCAAGCTGTCGTATTTGACCCCATCCGTGGCGAATTATTCACAGCCAGCCGTGGTAAAGGCGCACAATTAAATGGTATGCGTATTCGCGTAAAAGCGCACAAAGACCTATCAGGTACGGTTTTAGCAACAGGGTTTCCATTCAAACATAAACAACATACTAATGCCTATATGGCAATGTTTTCTGCTTTATTTCAAAAAACATCAGATATGCGTCGAGCAGGCTCCGCAGCACTTGATTTGGCCTATGTAGCTGCAGGCCGTGTTGACGGCTTTTTCGAAATTGGCTTAAAGCCTTGGGATACTGCTGCGGGCGAATTATTAGTGATTGAAGCTGGCGGTTTGGTAACAGACTTTGCGGGTGGTCATAACCATGCAACATCGGGCAATATAGTTGCTAGTAATACACGTTTACAAAAAGAAATCTTAAAAGAGCTTCGTCCCCATTTAGGTGACGCGCTAAATAAATAGTTTTATAAACAAATAGCATATAAGTTATATTTAAAAAAAAAGCGCCTTTTGGCGCTTTTTTTGCTTTAATAATGCGAGTAACACTAATTTAATCCCACAACCAGAGTAACAATGACTTTTTCATCTCACTACATTCCACCGCCACACAAACAGTCTTTTAAAAATGGTGAAGTTGCCTTAGTCGGTGCAGGCCCAGGAGATCCCGATTTATTAACTTTACAGGCATATCGATTTATTCAACAAGCTGAAGTTGTTATTTATGATCGACTTGTTAGTGAAGAAATAATGGCATTATTGCCTAAGCATTGTGAAAAAATTTATGTTGGCAAAAAACAAGCTGATCACCGTGTGCCACAAGAAGGTATCAATCAATTATTAGTAGATAACGCTAAACAAAATAAGAAAGTTTTACGATTAAAAGGGGGAGACCCTTTTGTTTTTGGACGCGGTGGTGAAGAAGCGCAGTTTGTATTAGAGCATCATATAGCTTGTCATATCGTACCTGGAATAACTGCCGCATCAGCTTGTACTGCTTATGCTGGTATTCCATTAACTCATCGTAAAGTCGCTCGTAGTTGCACCTTTATTACGGGTAATGTGCAAGATAATGGTGCACTTGATCTACCTTGGCAAACCTTAAATGATGAAGAACAAACGGTTGTCTTTTATATGGGTATAAAAAGCCTGCCTATTATCACTCAACAATTAGTGAGTGCAGGTCGCGCTAAAACAACGCCTGCCGCATTAATTCGTAAAGGTACCTACGAAAGTCAAGAGGTGGTTAAAGGCAACTTAGCAACCCTAGAAGAACTTGTACAACGCTATAATATCAAACCACCTAGTTTAATTATTATTGGCAATGTAGTTGATACCTTTGCTGATTCACAATTAAAAAATTTAGGATACTTAAGTCCTATTGATAAATAAAAGTTAATTTAACATTAGCGCTTAAACAAAATTAAACAGTAAAATCGATAAATTAAGTATTCTTATTTCTTTGACCATTCACTACAGCAGGTTTGCCTCTAGCGCGTTTTGGATTTGTATTATTTGCTGATGACCGCTTTGCTGCAGGGCGTTGTCCATCTTTATGTTCACTCTTTCCTTGATTTGCTACCTTTGGCTTTTGGGGCTTTTTTGCTTTGATTGGTCGAATTGCTCTAGATTCACCAAGCGAATTAACAGGAATAAAGTTATTTAGCATTTTACGTTCAATATGTTGTTGAATAACATGTTCGATATCCCATAACAAATTGAGTTCATCAGCACAAACCAATGAAACCGCTTGCCCAGTATTACCTGCACGAGCAGTACGGCCAATACGGTGCACATAGTCTTCTGGTACGTTGGGTAAATCAAAATTTACCACATTAGGCAGTAAGTCTATATCGATACCACGGGCCGCAATGTCTGTAGCAACTAAAATTTGTATGCGCCCTTCTTTGAACGAGGCAAGCGCTTTAGTGCGAGCACCTTGACTTTTATTGCCATGAATAGCCGCAGCTGACAACCCTTCAGTTTCTAAATATTTAGTTAACTTATTAGCCCCATGTTTAGTTTTTGTAAACACGAGTACCTGTTTCCAAGCATTTTCTTTAATTAGATGCGTTAAAACAGCAGATTTACGTTTTTTATCTACGGGTGTTAACCACTGGGTCACTTTCTCTGCCGTAGAGTTTTCTGGATTTACTGAAATTTCAAGGGGATTATGAACTAAGCCTTTCGCTAAAGCGCGAATATCCGCTGAAAATGTTGCTGAAAATAATAAATTCTGACGTTGCTTAGGCAAAAACGTAATGATTTTTTTTATATCACGAATAAAGCCCATATCTAACATACGATCAGCTTCATCAAGAATAAGCACTTCTAGTTGAGAAAACTTAACGGCATTTTGATTGTACAAGTCAATCAAACGTCCTGGTGTTGCGACTAACACATCAACACCTTGTCTTAAGCGCATCATTTGTGGGTTAATTTTAACACCACCAAAAACAACGGTAGAATGTAAATTTAGGTACTTACCATAACTTGTAATACTGTCACTTATTTGTGCCGCTAATTCCCTTGTAGGCGTTAATATTAATGCTCTGACATTATTTGACTGTACCCTACTTTGCGCCGTTCCACCTTTTGATAGTTTTTCTAGCAGTGGCAAAGTAAAACCTGCCGTTTTGCCAGTTCCCGTTTGCGCAGCAGCCATCACATCTCGCCCTGAAATAACGGCAGGAATCGCCTGTGCTTGTATAGGTGAGGGAGTGTCATACCCTTTATCTCGAACTGCTTTAAGTAATGGCTCTGATAGACCTAGATCGGTAAAATGGGTGGCAGTGGTGCTCATAAAAAATCTCTTGGGGTGTATTATAGGTTGCGAGTGGAAAGTTACTAAAAACGAACTCCAGCTATATAATAGCTGTAACCTGATAGTGAATACCATTCGGTATAAGGGCGTGCAGCATACAGTAAGGCTGCCTAAATTGGTATCTGTGTAGTAAAATAATATATGGGGTCTGTAAATATTAAAGCCGAACAATAGACACAGTTCGGCTTTAATGTGGTTGTTTGAGCTAAACCCCAATTTGCATTGGGGTGTTTGTTACCTTTATTACTCATTTATTAAGGCATCATTTGTTCTTGGTCTTCACCTTCTTTTTCAATCACTTCAGGTATTAAGTCTTCTCTTGAGATACCTAAACCTAATGCAACGAGTGAAGCCACATAAATTGAAGAATATGTTCCAACAAATACGCCAAATAATAATGCTGTCGCAAAGCCATGAATAAGAACACCGCCCTTTAAAAACAACGCAGCTAATACTAATAACGTTGTGATTGACGTAATAATAGTTCGGCTTAATGTTTCTGATAACGATATGTTAATAATCTCTTCAGGCAAGGTTTCTCGAATTTTCATAAAGTTTTCACGAATTCTATCTGACACAACAATAGTATCATTAAGTGAATAACCAATAACGGCCAAAATAGCAGCAAGTACTGTTAAATCAAATTCTAATTGTAAAAAAGAAAAAAGCCCCAAAGTTAACAAAACATCGTGAAATAGCGCAACAACTGAACCAACAGCAAAACGCCATTCAAAACGAAAAGCAACATATATTAAAATACAAATAAGTGCCGTTAGCATTGCTAAACCACCCTGCTCGGTTAGTTCATCACCAACACTTGCGCCAACAAATTCAATACGGCGCATATCCACTTTTTGACCTGTGCCAGTTTCAAGAATGTCGAGAATTTCATTACCCAACATTTCTGCTTTCACATCATCTCGTAACCCAAGACGAATAACCACATCACGACTACTACCATAAAACTGCACTTTGGCATCGTCATGGTTATTGTTTTGCATCAATTGACGTAATTTTTGTAAATCAGCTGCTTGCTCAAACCCCACTTCTATTAGTGTGCCACCCGTAAAATCTAGGCCAAAGTTCAATTTATTAACAGCAAGAGAAGCAACTGATGCAAGCATCAATAACGCACTAAAGACCATCGCAATTTTGCGATACTTCATAAAACTGACGGTTTCTTTTAATTGTAAAATTTGCATTGTTTTTAAATTCCCGTCTAACTATATCGAGAGCTTTTCAAGGCGTTTTCCACCCCAAATAGCATTAACTACGGTTCTTGAACCGATAACCGAGGTAAATATTGAAGTAATAATACCAATAGATAAAGTTACCGCAAAACCTTTAACTGGCCCTGTACCTACAGCAAATAAAATCAATGCCGCAATTAACGTGGTAATGTTAGCATCAATAATGGTTGAAAAAGCGGCTTCATAACCTTGATGAATTGATTGTTGAATCGTTTTCCCTTGACGAATTTCTTCTCGAATACGCTCAAATATTAATACATTGGCATCAACCGCCATGCCAACAGTTAAAACAATACCAGCCATACCTGGTAAAGTTAAGGTTGCTCCAGGAATCAACGACATGATACCAATAATCAGTACTAAGTTAGCACCTAAAGCCAGATTAGCTACTACACCAAAGGCACGATAATAAATAATCATAAAGATAAAGACCAAGGCAAAGCCCATTACAATAGCCTGAAAACCTAACTGAACGTTTTCAGCACCTAATGTTGGCCCAACAGTACGTTCTTCAACAATGGTAATTGGCGCAATCAACGCCCCCGCACGTAATAATAATGCTAAGTTGTGCGCTTCAGCTTGAGAGCCTGCACCCGTAATTCTGAAACTCTTACCTAAACGTGCTTGAATTGTGGCAACTGAGATAACTTCTTGTACTTTTTCAAAAACAATATTACCTTCTGGATCACGTCGATCAGTCGGTTTATATTCAATGAATACTGTTGCCATTGGTTTACCAATATTACTTTTAGTACCATTAGACATTTTGCTACCGCCAGCACTATCAAGTGAAATATTAACTTGTGGACGAGAATATTCATCAAAACCTGATTTAGCATCGGTGATATGATCACCTGTTAGCATAATACGCTTTTTCAATAATGTTGGTTTACCATCTTTGTCAGTTAACAAAATTGAACTTGGTGGAATTCTGCCATTCAGCGCTGCTGATAAGTCTCCTTCTGTATCAACTAAACGAAACTCAATAGTGGCTGTTGCATTAAGAATTTCTTTTGCTTTTGCCGTATCTTGTACGCCTGGTAATTCAATAACAATATGTTTCTTACCTTGACGCTGAACTAAGGGTTCAGCAACCCCCAATTCATTCACTCGGTTTCGGATAATAGTAATATTTTGTTGAAGCGCATATTCACGAATTTCTTTTAGCTTGGCATCAGTCATTTGGGCTGAAAAAGTTAACGTTTCTTCGTCGGTTGTAAATAACAAATCACGGTAGCGTTTTTTAAGTAAAGACTCACCTTGTTCTAAGTCTTCAATTTTACGAAACTTAATAACGATAGCATCGCCGTCTTCTTTTACGCTACGATAACGAATTTTTTCATTTAATAAGTCACCTCGAAAATCACCAACCATGCCGTCTTTGGCTTTATTGATGGCCTCATTCATATTAACTTCCATTAAAAAGCTAACACCGCCGCTTAAATCTAATCCTAACTTCATTGGTGTGCCACCAATAGCCGACAACCAATCAGGCGTTGCTGGTGTTAAGTTCAGCGCTACAGAGTATTTATTACCTAAATTATCATCAAGCACATCACGTGCTTTTAATTGATCTTCAGTATTTTTAAAACGCGTTAATACTTGTCCTTGCTCTAAAACAACACTAGCATAATCGATATTATGATCACTTAAATGCCCTTTAATTTCATCAAGGGTGGCAATATTTGCTTCTACACCACGTAAACCAGAGACTTGCACGGCTGGATCTTCACCATATAAGTTAGGCGTGGCATAGAGCGCACCTAAAGCAACGATTAACGCTACCATCAGTGTTTTCCATAAAGGGTATTTGTTTAACACAAGCTGTCCTTTTTATTTATTACTTTTTTAAAATGTATTTTTAGCACTTTATTATTTGTAACGTTTACTAAGTTGATTGGCTTTAGCTGCAATGAAAAATACGAAATTAACGCGAGTCAATATTCCGTATTTTTCAGCTATGCAAATTCTTTCCAGAAAAGTTTGTAAGTGTACTTAATATCAAAACTTAACCAAACAACATGAATAAAACTATAAAGATTTCATTGTACCTTTAGGAAGTACAGCATTTATTGCACCTTTTTGTACCGTTACTTCGGTACCTTCGGCAATACTAACCACAATAAAGTCTTTTTCATCTGAAACTTTAACAATTTTACCAACAATGCCACCTTGTGTTAATACCTCATCACCTTTTGATAAAGCTGACATCAAGCTTTTGTGCTCTTTTACACGTTTAGCTTGCGGGCGATAAATCATAAAATAAAATACTAAGCCAAATACCGCTAACATAATCATCATTTCCATACCTCCTCCTGCGGGGGCTGGAGCAGCTGCGGCGTGGGCTGTACTAATAAATAAACTCATAATTGTTAATCCTTACTTCTTTTTTATAATGGGTTAAAAGCGTGAATACTCTTTTTCAAGTTACGCCGCCTTCAAGTGCTAATACTCTTTTTTTAACTACGCTATTTAAAGTTAAACTTGCGCACTACCTTCTAATAAGGGTGGCACAGGTAAACCACGTAATGCGTAAAACTCTTCAACAAAGGCGTCTAATTTACCCTGCTCTATTGCATCACGCAAACCTTGCATGACTTTTTGATAAAAATGCAAATTATGCAAGGTATTCAATTGTGAACCTAAAATTTCTTTACATTTATCTAAATGATGTAAATACGCGCGAGAATAATTTTTACAGGTATAACAATCACACGTTGGATCTAATGGGCCTGTGTCCGTTTTATTACTGGCATTGCGAATTTTAATAACACCCGTATTGACAAACAAATGACCATTGCGCGCATTTCGGGTTGGCATGACACAATCAAACATATCAATACCACGGCGAACACCTTCAACTAAATCTTCAGGTTTTCCCACTCCCATCAAGTATCGGGGCTTATTTTTAGGAATCAAGGGGGCGGTGTGATCTAAAATGCGAATCATATCTGCTTTTGGTTCCCCAACTGACAACCCGCCAATAGCATAACCATCAAAATCAATAGCTTTTAGGCCATTTATAGACACTTCGCGTAAGTCTTCAAACATACCACCTTGAACAATACCAAATAAGGCATTAGGACTGTCTCCATGCGCATCTTTTGAACGTTGCGCCCAACGAAGTGATAGCTCCATTGAATCTTTAGATTCTTTATGTGTGGCAGGATATGGTGTACATTCATCAAATATCATCACAACATCTGAATTTAAACTACGTTGTACTTCCATTGAACGCTCAGGGGTTAACATAATTTTTTCACCATTTACCGGCGAACTAAACCGTACCCCTTCTTCGGTAATTTTACGCATTTTTCCTAAGCTAAATACTTGAAAACCTCCAGAATCAGTTAAAATAGGTTTATCCCAATTCATAAATCCATGCAAGCCGCCATGTTGCTCAATAATATCTGTTCCAGGGCGCAACATTAAATGAAACGTATTACCTAAAATAATCTGTGCGCCAGTCGCTTCAACTTCTTCAGATTTCATCCCTTTAACAGTGCCATAAGTACCTACAGGCATAAAGGCTGGTGTTTCTACTGTACCTCGCTCAAACGTTAAACGACCACGACGGGCTTTGCCATCTGTATTGATTAACTCGTATGTCATTCTTTTTTTCATAAATAATATTTCCTACCTACCAGCGAAACAGGCTGATGGTTGCATTCAAAAAAAGCTAAAACGTTATCGCTTCAGCTCAAAGTTTATTTTGTGTGATCTTGTTTAGTAAGGAACATTGCATCACCGTAACTAAAAAAACGATATTGTTCGCTAATGGCCTGTTGATAGGCTTTCATAATATGCTTATAGCCAGCAAAAGCGCTAACAAGCATTAATAAGGTTGATTCAGATAAATGAAAATTAGTTAATAATGCATCAACTAATTGAAACTCATAACCTGGTGTTATAAAAATATCCGTATCACCATAAAAAGCAGTAAGACTTGTACCTTTTTCTTGCGCTGATTTAGCCGCGCTTTCTAATGAACGAACTGACGTTGTTCCTACCGCAATAATACGCCCGCCATTCGCTTTAGTTTTATTAATTTTTTCAACAACATTATCAGGTACTTCCACATACTCTGCATGCATAATATGGTCAGCAATTTCATCAACTTTTACTGGTTGAAAGGTGCCTGCTCCCACATGCAATGTAACAAAAGCTAATTCAACACCTTTGGCTTTAATTTGTTCTAATAAGGCGTCATCAAAATGTAAACCTGCCGTTGGCGCAGCAACAGCCCCTGGCTTTTCATTATAAACCGTTTGATAACGCTCACGATCGCTATTTTCATCAGGTCGGTCTATATAGGGGGGTAATGGCATATGGCCAATTTCATCAAGTATTGACAAGACTGACTGTTCGCCAACAAATTTCAGCTCAAATAAAGCCCCATGACGGGCTACCATTGTTGCTTTCGCTTTTCCTTCTAATAACAACTCTGCCCCCACTTTAGGTGATTTACTTGCACGAATATGCGCTAAGACAGTATTTTTATCGATTAAACGCTCAACTAATACCTCAATTTTACCACCACTTGATTTTTGACCAAACATACGTGCTGGTATAACACGGGTATTATTAAATACTAATAAATCTCCCGCATTTAATTGCGCAAGAATATCGGTAAAACCAAGGTTTTCTATCTCACCCGTATTACCGTTAAGCGTCATTAATCGGCTACTAGTTCGCTCAGCCATAGGAAAACGAGCAATGAGCTCTTTAGGTAAATCAAAAGAAAAGTCAGATACACGCATGATTAAAGTTCAGGAAAGCCTTGCTGATAATGAATGGTAAAATAAAACGCGTAATTTTAGAGATCCAAGCCTTTGATAGCAAGTTAAATAAAAACTTTACCTTTAATTAGCTAGCTTAAGACGGTGCTAAATTGATACACAACAACATAATTGTTAATTATAGTGACTATTTAACAATAATTAATTAAAAGAGCCTGTTTAAATTTTTTTTTTCAAGTATGATTTTCTTAAACTTTACTCAATAGTTGCACTGAAGATGAATGAACTTGCCTTGGCTATAGCTAAAACAATTATTAACGGCTTTGACCGTCATATACACCTTTTCATTGAAATAACAAAATCAGCCCAACAACGCTTTCAACAATGTCAATGGGCGGAAGTTCAAAAAGCAGCAAAGGCAAGAACCACTTTTTACGAACAACGTGTACAAGAGTCATTTAATACGATTAAGCAAGATTTTCATATTGAATCCCTAGATGATGATTTATGGTTACAGGTTAAAAAAGTTTATATCAGCTTACTTGCTGATCATAAACAACCCGAACTTGCTGAAACATTTTATAATTCTGTTTTTTGTCACTTATTTGAACGCAAGTATTACCACAATGATTATATTTTTGTAGAAAGTACTGCTCAACGACTTGATGACAGACCAACCCCAATAATCTATACCAGTTATAAGCCAGCTAAAAAAGGCTTAAAATCGACTATTTGTGACATTATGAATGCACATAAAAGTTCAGTGCCGTTTGTTGATCTTAATAGCGATGTAGACATCTTAATCAAGGCTTTTCGCCGCAAGGCTCACAAAACACGCTTTAAAGTAGAAGATTTACAGTTTGATATTTTAAATTTCACTTTTTACCGAAACAAAGGGGCTTATTTAATTGGTAGAGTATTATCGCCTGCTGGCATAACACCTTTTATTGTATCGGTATTAAATAATGAAAAAGGTGGCTTATACATAGATGCGCTACTCACAAACAGTGAAGAAATGGCGGTAGTTTTCGGTTTTGCTCGTGCCTACTTTTTTGTTGATTGTATTCATCCTTATGCATTAATTAACTTTTTGCAAAGCTTAATCCCTCATAAAACAACAGCTGATTTATACTCTGCCATCGGGTTTCATAAGCAAGGAAAAACACAATTTTATCGAGATTTTCTAAACCATCTTGATAACAGCGATGATAAATTGGTGTTAGCTCCAGGTATAAAAGGCATGGTTATGTCGGTATTTACGCTGCCTTCATACCCCTACGTATTTAAAATAATTAAAGATAAATTTTCGCCCAGTAAAAATATGACACGTGCAGATGTTAAGGCTAAATATCATTTAGTTAAGCTTCATGACAGAGTCGGTCGTATGGCTGATACCATGGAATATTCCGAAGTTGCGTTTCCCAAAGATAGGTTTAACGAAGAATTATTAGAAGAGTTAAATAAAGTTGCCCCTTCTTTGATTCGTTATGAAGATAATCTATTAATAATTGAACATTTGTATATAGAACGTCGAATGGTGCCATTAAATTTATATTTAGCCAAAGCCAGTGACGAAGAAATAGAAGAAGCAATGTTTGGCTATGGCCAAGCGATCAAACAGTTAATTTCTGCAAATATTTTCCCAGGTGATATGTTATTAAAAAACTTTGGAGTTACTCGTCATAACCGTGTTATTTTTTATGATTATGACGAAATCACTTACATGGACGAGGTAAACTTCAGAGTAAAACCAGTGGCTGTAACTGAAGAGCAAATATACGCAGCAGAACCTTGGTATTCTGTAGCGCCTGGCGACATGTTTCCTGAAGAATTAGCCACATTCGCGTTAGCAAACCCTAAATATTTAAAAGCGTTTAAAATTCATCACGAAGATCTATTAACCGCTAGTTACTGGCAGCAATGTCAGAAAAATGTAGCAAACGGCATCTACGAGGATGTTTATCCTTACCCAGATGAATTTAGGTTTTGTGAAATGCGCAAACGAATGAAATAACCTAGTCATATGTGACAGTAGGCTTCCTACTCTGCTTACTGTCACTAGTCATGGTGTTTTGTCTATTAAATAGCCGAACAACTCAGCTATTTATAGTTTTTAACAATTTGTTCTTTACCTTTGGCTACGCATCAGTATAATTCAAATCCGTTGCAGGGGTGTAGTTCCAATTGGTAGAACAGCGGTCTCCAAAACCGATGGTTGGGAGTTCGAGTCTCTCCACCCCTGCCATTTTTTCTCGTTTTACCTTTCTTCATTTTCAAAGTTTACTTCTCTGTTTGCCCTAAATCTGTCATCATACAAATTACATTCTCTTTTTATGTATATTTTTAATGTCAGTTAATCAAAGACAATTCGATCAACTCACTGAAATGGGTATCAGCTTATGGCAAAGTAAAGATAATAACTTTACCGATAATTCACCTAACCAGCTTACTATAACGAAAGAAGATGATTTTATCGCACAAGACAACTTATCTTTACTGGAGCTAACAAAGCAGACTATTTTTACCGATATACTGCAAGCTATTGGCGTATCCATTGGCGAGATCACCGCCCAAAAAGATCATTTTGATCTGGGATTATTTAATTGGTATTTCAGCGCTAAAAAGCATGACACTCATACAATTCAATGCGAACATAATCTTTTAATTACTCCACACATCTCGTTAATTAGCCAATCGCCTAAACTAAAACGGCAATTATGGCTAAATATCAGCAAGCATTTACTTTAAATACATGACTAACTGCAAGTTAACCGTCAATCAATAAGCACCTAAAAGCAACTATGAAAAACTCTTTAATATTTACTAGCATTAGCAATGCAGATATCAATATCTTAATGCCAATAGAAAATGCCTGTCACTCTCATCCATGGAATGAAAAAACCTTCTCAAGCTGCATTGGCAACCGTTACTTTGGTGAAAAACTTGTTGAACCTCTAGACGACACAGAAAGTGTCATCGGTTTTTATGTGGGTGAATTGGTTATTGATGAAGCCACTTTAATGGATATTTGCGTTGAACCAAGCGCACAAGGTAAAGGGTATGGTAAGCAATTATTAAATCAGTTTATCCAACATGCTAAAAGCAAAGGTGCCTTAAAAATATGGTTAGAAGTGCGAGCTAAAAATATTAGCGCACAAATGATGTATATCAACGCGGGGTTTGTTGAAATAAGCCGACGTACAGGTTATTACCCGAGTAGCAGTGGTTTTGGCTATGAAGATGCTATAGTAATGTCATTATGTCTTTAGTTATCCCCAAAAAAAGCCTATAAAAAATGCATTTAAAAGAAAAAGTCGCTTAATGCGGCTTTTTTATTTGTGCTACAATGCGCGCAATTTTTTAAACAACAATAATCCATTATTATTTATATCTGGATTTCATTTTGTGTGTACCAAGGCAATATCAATGACAGTCAATACCTTACAGGCAGCAGCAGTAGATATCCGCAGAACCTTTGCCATCATTTCTCACCCTGATGCAGGTAAAACGACCATAACTGAAAAAGTATTATTATTTGGGCAAGCGTTACAAAAGGCCGGCACTGTCAAAGGTAAAAAATCGGGCCAACATGCTAAATCAGACTGGATGGAGATGGAAAAAGACCGTGGTATATCAATTACCACCTCAGTGATGCAGTTTCCTTACAATAATTGTTTAGTAAATTTACTCGACACCCCAGGCCATGAAGACTTCTCTGAAGATACCTATAGAACCTTAACCGCTGTCGATTCTTGTTTGATGGTCATTGATGTGGCTAAAGGTGTTGAAGCACGTACTATAAAATTAATGGAAGTCACCCGTTTACGTGATACCCCGATCATTACCTTTATGAATAAAATGGACCGCGACGTTCGTGATCCAATGGAAGTAATGGATGAAGTTGAAGACGTATTAAAAATTAAGTGTGCACCAATTACTTGGCCAATAGGCATGGGTAAAGAGTTTAAGGGTGTTTACAACATTTTAACCGATGAAGTATTTTTATATCAAAGTGGTCAAGGACATACAATTCAAGAAAAGCGTATTATTAAAGGAATTGATAACCCCGACCTTGATAAAGCTATTGGCAGCTATGCAGAAGATTTACGTGAAGAACTTGAGTTAGTCGTTGGTGCATCACATGAGTTTAATATTGAAGAATTTCTAAAAGGTGAATTAACACCCGTATTTTTTGGTACTGCTCTCGGTAATTTTGGTGTTGACCATATGCTTGATGGCCTCACTAAATGGGCTCCAAAGCCTTTACCTCGCATAACAGATACACGAGAAGTACTTGCAACAGAAGATAAATTTTCTGGTTTTGTATTTAAAATTCAAGCCAATATGGATCCGAAACATCGTGATCGCATTGCCTTTATGCGTATTTGCTCAGGTAAATATGAAAAAGGCATGAAAATGAAACAAGTACGCTTAGCTAAAGATGTAAAAATTGCTGATGCAGTAACCTTTATGGCAGGGGATCGTGCTAATGTGGAAGAGGCATTTGCTGGCGACATCATAGGGCTGCATAATCACGGTAGCATTCAAATTGGTGATACATTTACGGCGGGTGAAATGATGAAGTTTAGTGGCATTCCTAACTTTGCTCCAGAAATGTTTAGACGTATTCGCCTGCGTGATCCACTAAAAGCTAAACAACTTCAAAAAGGCTTAATTCAATTATCAGAAGAAGGTGCTGTACAAGTATTTAGGCCTTTTATCAATAACGACATGATTGTTGGTGCTGTTGGGGTACTACAATTTGAAGTGGTCGTGCAACGTCTGAAAACTGAATACAACGTAGACGCAATTTATGAACCTATCAGCGTTGCTACAGCAAGATGGTGTACCTGTAATGATGAGCGAACTTTAGAGCAATTTAAGAAAAAAGCAGGTGATAACCTTGCTTTAGATGGTGGTGATAATTTGACTTATATTGCGCCAACGATGGTTAATTTATCACTGGCACAAGAACGTCATCCAGATATTGAGTTTCACTCAACTCGTGAACACTAACTTTTGCTTTCTATATAGAATTTTTGCGGCATTGTTTTCGCTTTTTCATTTCGTCACTTAGTAAACTAAGCTCCTTATGAAAAAGCTCGCCGGCTTTGCTAAAATCCAATCTAGTTTGCAAAAAAATACTGATTGGAAAAAACACACTAAAAAGATTAAATATTATGAATATTAAACAGATACTTGCAGAAAAAGTCAGTACAGCAATGGTAGCAGCGGGTTTACCTGAAGACACCAACCCTGCCGTTAGTATATCAAGTCGGGCAAATTTTGGTGATTACCAAGCCAATGGCGTGATGGGTGCTGCAAAAAAACTAAAAACTAATCCTCGCGAACTTGCAACCAAAGTTGTTGAACAGTTAGATCTTGATGATATCGCAGACAATATTGAGCTAGCTGGCCCTGGCTTTATCAATATTCATTTGAATCAAGCATGGCTTGCAAAACAATTAGTTTTGGTTGCTCAGGACACCCATGTCGGTGTAACTCAACGTACTACACCGCAAACAGTCGTAGTTGATTATTCAGCTCCAAACCTTGCAAAAGAAATGCATGTGGGTCATTTACGTTCAACTATTATTGGTGACGCTGTAGTACGTGCCCTTGAGTTCAGAGGCGATAAAGTTATTCGTCAAAATCATATGGGTGATTGGGGCACGCAATTTGGTATGCTAATCGCTCATTTAAGTGACAAATTAGCCAGCAATGAAGTAGCTGAAACAGCACTAAGCGATTTAGAAAACTTTTACCGTGAAGCAAAAATTCGCTTTGATAACGAGGAAGGTTTTGCTGATAGAGCACGTGCCGATGTTGTAAAGCTTCAAAGTGGTGATCAGCAATGCGCGAAGCTATGGCAACAATTTATCGATATTTCAATTAGTCACAGCGAAGAAATTTACGAAAAATTAAATGTATCATTACAGCGTAATGATATTATGGGTGAAAGTGCTTATAACGACGATCTATCTACCGTTATTGACGAACTCATGGCGAAAGAAATTGCCGTAGAAGATCAAGGTGCAAAAGTTGTGTTTATTGATGAAATGGCCAATAAAGACGGTGAGCCATCGGTATTTATTGTGCAAAAATCAGGTGGTGGCTTTTTATATGCAACAACTGATTTATCAGCCTGTCGGTACCGCAGTGGTAAATTAAAAGCCAACCGCATTATTATTTTTACAGATGCCCGCCAAGCACTGCATTTTAAACAAGTCGAAATTGTTGCGCGTAAAGCTGGCTTTTTACCAGAAACAGTTGCCTATGATCATTGCCCGTTTGGCATGATGATGGGAGATGATGGTAAACCATTTAAAACCCGTACTGGTGGAACCATTAAATTAGCTGAATTATTAGACGAAGCTGTGGTTCGCGCCAGCGATTTAATTAAGAAAAAAAATCCAGAGATCTGTGAAAGTGATTTAGCTGAAATTTCTGAAAAAGTAGGAATTGGCGCGGTCAAGTTTGCTGATTTATCCAAAAATCGTACCAGTGATTATATTTTTAGCTGGAAAACGATGCTTAGTTTTGAGGGGGCAACAGCACCTTATTTACAATATGCCTATTCACGTATTCAAAGTATTTTCACTAAAGCAGAATATACTAAGGCAGAAGTTAGCCAATTCAGTTCTAATATTAAAATTATTGAGCCACAAGAAAAAGCTCTCGCATTAAAAATACTGCAACTTGAAGATGTTATAGACGCAGTAATCAGCGAATGTATGCCTAATTTGTTATGTAATTATTTATATGAGTTAGCCAGCCTTTATATGAGTTTTTATGAAGCCTGCCCTATTCTCAAAGACGACATCACTATTGAAATAAAAGAATCACGTTTGGCCTTGTGCCAATTGATTTCTGCAACATTAAAGCAAGGTTTAGATATTTTAGGTATTGAAGTCATGGAACGTATGTAAAGAAACTAAGCTCGACTTAGATACATTTACATTTCAATAAAAAAACCGACATTTTTGTCGGTTTCTTTTATGATTTTCACTAAACTAATCATGCACTATTTATAAATTAAACATTAGTTAAGCATTAATTAAACAAAATCTAACTGTAAGTCTGTGCACCCTTTTGCACAGCGAATACCAAGAAGCCTACTATTTGTTGTGTTTTCAGGAGTAAATAAAGAAAGTGGCTTTTGACATTGTTGACAAAGAACAATTTGCCCTGCCATCACTTTTTTGATTTTCTGTTTTTGTTTAGCAAAAGATTGCTTACTATTTTTTTCTAGCGCAGAAAATTTTTTAATATCAATCACATTCTTATACCTTTCTTTTAATTTTTATGCAATTCATAAACAATAAAAACCGTCAAATTTTCCATTTAAATGCTCACTACTTGTTTCTAATAACGCTTGGTATGCTCTAATATTTTCATAATTTATAGGCATTTCTGGGTAAGCTGTGATTTCCCACGGGTACTCTTCGTCACCATCAAAAGGAGTAAAAGAAAGCTTTTGATTATTTTCTAACAGTAACTGACCAAATTGCAAGGCCAATGCTTGTGATGGAAATAAAACAGAAAACTCTACTTCTCTTGGTTCATTCAATTCAATACCTGTTTTATATCGTTCCCATAAGAAATCACCAATATTATCACTAGGGTAAAGTGTTAAATCTCGGCTCATAACGCACTCAGTTAAAATTTATCATTAAAGTCATATATTACCTGATAACGCCTGTCACGTAAAAGTGTTAAACTCATGCCATTATTAACTACTTTTATACTATTATGCCTGTTATTTTTGAACATCATGTAAAGTTTAATCAAGTAATGAATGATGACTCTCAATCCGCATTTTCTTTTTTAAGTAATAGCTTAGCAAATACAGCCCATAACCTGAGTAATACTCAGCTGAAACAAGCGATCAATAAAGGGGCATTATGGGTAACAAGAGGCAAAAGTACGCAGAGATTAAGACGTATAAAAAAAGTACTGCAACATAATGATGAGTTACACTTTTATTATAATGAAAAAGTACTTTCAAACAATGTGTTAGATGCTACGTTAGTCAGCGATGAAGTTGAATATAGTGTTTGGTACAAACCCTATGGCATGTTATCTCAAGGTTCAAAATGGAGTGACCATTGTACTATTGCTCGTTTTGCACAACAGCATTTAACGCCAGAACGACCTGTATTTATTGTGCACCGATTAGACCGAGCCGCCACAGGCTTAATCCTCATAGCACACAGCAAAAAAACAGCTAGAGCATTAACGGCAATGTTTGAAAATCGTACACTCAGTGACAATACGCTTAGAAAGCATTACCATATTATTGTGCATGGTGATCATAATAAAAATGAACAACCACAATTAATTACAAGTGATATAGAAGGAAAACAAGCACAAAGTACCTTCACTTGTTTAGCCTACAACCAAGAAAAGGATCAATCTCTAGTCGATGTTAAAATTGATAGTGGCAGAAAACATCAAATACGTATTCACGCCGCGAGTATTGGCTTACCCGTTGTAGGCGATAGACTACATGGGATTGCTGATATAAATGAAACAAAAGATTTACAATTATGCGCAGTTAAATTGAGTTTCACTTGTCCGCTTTCAGGTGATAACAAAAAATTTGAACTAGCTAGCCAGTTTAAACTTCTGTTATAAAATTGAATGATGGATTTTGCTAAAAGCTTAATTACTTAGCCAAATTCCGTGCGGATATTTTCAATAACTGTTTATCGTGATATTTAGCCAGAAAAATAATAGCGCAGATAGCGCCTAGAAGTGCGATAGCCATATCAGACTGTGTATCCCAAACATAGCCTTGAGTACCTAAAAATGCCTCGGCATCTTCTCCTGAATAAATAGCAACCCACCACTCAATCAACTCATAAAAAGCACTAAATGCTAAACAAATAGATATCACGAACACATTTAACCATGCTTTACCATTGACAACATTTTTTCGTATGAGTACTTCACGCGCAATAATAGCGGGCACTAGACCTTGCGCAAAGTGCCCCACTTTATCGTAATTATTTCGTTCAAGATTAAATAGTTCTTTTATTGTGTCAAATAATGGTACTTCTGCGTAGGTATAATGTCCGCCAACCATAAGTACAACGCAATGAAACAGAATTAAAGAGTAAAGCAAAGGCGTTAATCTGAATGAATGATAAGTTACTAATAAAATTACCGCCCCAATCAACGCTGGTAGTACCTCTAAAAACCACGTGAAAATATCTTTAGGGGCAATACCTGACCAAATCAGCACAGCTAAATAAATGGCAACCCATATAAATTTTAAAATAATTTTTACCTTAACTAATCAACCAAATACACAGTAATATAAAATTAATGTTGAACGAAAAAACTCACTAAAACGTAAACTAAATACAGTACTTGAATATGCTATCTTCAAGTACTGATAATGAGTCCCCAACTATCTCACTTGGATCTAACTCACTAAGTAATTCAAAACCTTGTTGTCGCTGCTCTTTTGTTAGCGCCAAATAAGGTAGACGGAAATTAGCAGGCACAGCTCCTGTCATCATTAATGCCGTATTAATAGCAATAGGGTTAGGCTCACAAAAAAGCCAACTTATTACCCTTTGCAAGCGTGTATTCAATGCGACATTTTCGTTATCCATAAGCTGACGCATTAAGCGAGGAATAAGATTAGACGTAACAGAAATAACACCATGCGAGCCATATTTATGGCGTGCATCATGGCTTTCATCATCGTTACCAGACCAACAAGCAATACCCTGTTTTTCATAATGCGCAATGCGTTCATTACCCCCACACTCTTTCACACCAATAAAGTTTTTATGCTTGGCTAATTTTTCAATAATGTCTGGTGTAAGATCTTGTCCAGTGCGACTTGCTACATTGTAAATAAAGGCGGGGCCGATATCCAAGGTATGGTTGAAATGTTCAATCACACCTGCTATTGAAGTACGTCCATAATAAGGATTAATTTGTAGCGTAGCATCCATACCTGCGGCAAAACCATTTTTCGTTGCTTTAATTGCCTCGCTAGTATTATTACTGCCAGTGTTACCTATGATAAGTAATTCTTCACCAAATTTGTGCACGCTATGCGCAATTAATATCAAGTGTTCTTCCCAACTTAATAAATGTCCTTCGCCAGTTGTTCCACCAACAATAATACCGTCAACACCAGCATCAATTTGTTTTTTTACAAGTATATCGTATGTATCTAAGTCAATCTCACCTTTACTGGTGTAAGGTGTTTTTATGGCGGTTATTAAACTTGCTGCTTTTAACTTATTCATTATTTTCCTAATTTTTCATAAACTAGCAATGACCCACATTGTCAGTAATTTTACGCATGATAAAGATTTCATTAGTGGTGACATGTTGATATTCGAAAACATGGTGATTTAACTGTAAAACTTTATAGGCGTGGTAATTATTACTATTATTAAGATCAGCTGCATAAAGTTGTTCATCCACAATCTCATCTTTTGTGATCGTAAAATGGATATCACCTACTAAGCCCCAATCACCTAACTCTGTTACTTGCTCAATAACCTTGTCAGCTTCACTAACATTCATTTGCATAGTTATAAAGGTAAACTCATAACTACCATCAGCACTTAATAAAGCATATTCAATGACTTTTCTATTTGTTCCAATATTTTCTTCACGAAACCACCGGCCAAAGAGTAACTCTCTTTCGTATTTTATTTTGCTCATTAAAAATTACAGATTAAAAATCATATATTAAAACTATTAAAACATAGTTTACTAAAAAGAATAGAAAAAAAACTAGCTAATTAGTGTAGATAAGCGCGATAACATTATTTTAATGGTAATCTAGGCTAAAGCCAATTCAAATAATGTATATATTCTTCATAAAATTGGTTAATAATGGTAAATATATTTACATGATAGAACGATTTAACGATAACACTGATGAAAAGTAGTTAAATTAACGCAGATAAAACATTTAACGATCAAATAATAGACAATGAGATAAACAAAATGAACAAACCCAATGTGCAATTGTTATTAACGGGTAATGAATTAATGACAGGTGATATTGTTGATAGTAACTCGGCGATGATCGCACAACAATTGAAAGAATTAGGTTTAGAAATATCACGCAAGGTTACCATTCCTGATGATATAAACTTGTTAGTACAAGAGATAAACTCGTTGGCTGCACATGCTGATATCCTAATTGTAAATGGTGGTTTAGGGCCAACAATAGATGACTTGACCGCCCAAGCATTAGCTAAAGCGACTAATGTTGACCTAGTAGAACACCCAGAAGCATTAGCACACCTTATTACTTGGTGTGAGAAACGTGGCGTACAATTAAATGGTCCAAACTTAAAGCAAGCACTTCTTCCTCAACATTGCAGCATCATTGCAAACAACCAAGGCAGTGCGGTTGGTTTCAAAGTTAAGCATTCAAACTGTAATATATACTGTACTCCTGGCGTACCACGAGAATTACAAACTATGTTGTCGGAACAAATTGCACCAGATATCGCATCAACACTGCCGGGTGAACTCATTTCTGATGTAACACGCTTGCAAGTTTTTGGTTTAGGTGAATCTACCCTACAAAAGCTACTTAATGACCAATTACCTGATTGGCCTACCAACATTGACCTAGGTTTTCGTGCAGGAATGCCCCTATTAGAAGTAAAACTAACCACGACGACTCAAGAAGCTCACCAGCAGAAACACCTATGGCAAGAAAAGCTAATAACCCTGCTAGGTGATCATGTGATAGCTCAAATACAAGGCGAACCTTTATCGTTAGCACATCATGTTATTTCAACACTCGCAAGTAAGAACCTAAAAATAACAACAGCAGAATCATGCACAGGTGGGTTAATTGCGAGTATGATAACCCAAGTAGGTGGTGCTTCTGCATGTTTTGAAGCAGGCTTTGTTACCTACAGTAACCAAATGAAAACAGCATTATTGGAGGTACCTGAACAATTACTCAACCAATTTGGTGCAGTTAGCCAAGAAGTGGCAATAGCAATGGCACAAGGCGCCTTAAAAAATTCCTCTGCAAACTTAGCGATTGCGGTAACAGGCATAGCAGGTCCAGATGGTGGTAGTGATGAAAAGCCTGTTGGTACTGTATGGATAGCTTGGGGAAGTAAAAAAAACTTAAAATCAATTTGTTTATTAATGCCGTTACCTAGACATTATTTCCAAAAATATGTCGCGAGTATTGGTTTAGATTTAATACGAAGAGAATTAATAAATAGCCAAGAAATTCCTAATTACATTATTGAGCGTCAACAAAAATGAAAATCAACAGAGTATTTTTAATAACACATTGCTAAGTATAGAAAAAATTTATATATTTAAACAAACAAATAATTATTATATTGTGCTAAAGCTATTATAGAAAAATACGAAGCAAAAGCACCACTTTCATCTATCGGAGTCTACTTTGGCTGAAAAAAATTTTATTACTAGTGGTCGTAACACTATTATTCACAAAATAAAAAAGTTTGATTTATTAATTATCAATGGTGACGACAATCCAATTGTTGTGGTTAGCCACCGGGGGATTGGAATATACAAAGGCGCTATTCCAGAAAAACGTTCTCTTGCAAAAAAAGCTTATCAAGATATTGTCAATGTTGAATCAAGCGAAGTATTTAGTGAAGAGAAAACACTATTATTCATACAAGCGCTTGACGGAAGAGAATATAAAATAGATTACAGTAAAGTTAACGCGAGTAGTTTTATTAAAATACACCAAGATAATTATATTTAATTCAACTATGCTAATTTAATAACAAATGCAGTTCTCAAAGCCATCAATGTAATTTGTTGAATATAACAATAATAATAATAAAAATGATGTCGGAGTAAACCTTTATGAGTCAGCTCAGTTTAATTGTTAATGCCAAAGATAATATTGATTTGCATATAACGCCAATCAAAGGTGGCAATGAGGTTACCGAAGCAACGATTAATGAATTAATAGAGAAATCAGATTATTCCAAATTAAGAATCGTTTCTACAAATATAAAAAATGCCATTGCTGAATTACATGATGTACTAAAACCATTACAGAATGATCAAATCGGTCGAGAAATATCGTATCAAGTATTAGAGCGGGTTGATGCAACTATTTCAGTATCAATTAATGACGATGAAATGGGAGCAACAGCTGAAATAACCACTGCTCAAGGTGGAAAGCATTTATCTGCCAAAGCAATCTTAGAAGCAGCACAAGCAGCGGGGGTTAAAAAAGGTTTTAGTAAAGAAGAGCTTGTTAAACTTGCACAGTTAGCGGCAAAGGGGGAGCCCCAAAGTCAAATTACATTACAAATTGCTAGTGGAAAACTCCCCGTTAATGGTAAAGATGCCGTAGTAAAGCCATTAGTAGAAAGTGCTCAATCACGTATCTTGCGCCCTAAAAAAAGGGAAGACGGTAGTGTTGATATGCGTGATTTAGGTGACATAGTTTGCGTAAGAGTTGGTGAAGCAATCGCGAAAAAAATTCCATCAACGGCAGGTAAACAAGGCTATACAGTTACCGCCACTCCCTTATTACCTGAACCGGGCATTGACGTCCCCTTAGTTTCAGGTGATGGAACAGCGATAAGTTCTAAAAATAAAAACGTTTTAGTATCCCGAAAAGTTGGTTTACCTAAAATAATACCTAATGGTATGGAAGTTGACGAAGTATACAAGGTTAAAAATGTCAGTGTTGCCTCTGGCAATATCAATTTTACTGGCAGTGTTATTATTGATGGAGATGTTAACGAAGGAATGAAAGTAATAGCTACTGGTGATATTACTATTGGCGGCTTTGTTGAGTCAGCAATGATTGAAGCAGGAGGAGATGTTACTATATCTGGTGGTATCATTGGTCGAAAGCATGATATTGAAAAAACCAAAATAACAGATGTAAACATGAGTGTTAGTGTTAACGTAAAAGGTAATTTATATGCTAAATATTGTCAATATGCTCAAATCAGTTGTGGTAAAGATATTCGCATTGAGAATCAATTACTTCATAGTCAAATCAAAGTAAATGGTTGTTTAAAAGTGGGGACAGAAGACAAGTCAAACGGCACTCTTATTGGTGGTTTTATTAGAGCAGGAAAATTTGTTACCGCAGGTATGGTTGGTGCTACAGCTGGTAGTAATACTATTATCAGCTTTGATCATGAGTTAATAAAACTCAAAGAACAACTGCAAGATATTGAATCACGTTTAAATTTTGATAATGACAAAACAAACGAATTAAAAGCCGCTTCTGATAAATTAAAGAAATTGCCAAAAAACCAACAAGTCTCTGAGATGCTAACAAAGGTTATTTCAACCTATCAGTTTCATGCAAACCGTATGGGTGAAATTTTATTTGAAAAAGAAAGAAATGAAAAGGCCACCCAAGATTACATGGAAAGTGTATACATAGAGGCAACAGAAAAGTTATACCATGGTGTTCAGATGATAGTTGGGGATTATAACGACAGGTCAAGGAGAGAATATGGCCCAAGTAGATTGATTTACAAAGACCGAAAAATTCATATAGAGCCCATCGTTAATACGTAAATTACTATGGCTAAAATACTTTTATCACTGCTACCTATCTGTTTATCCATATTTAGTGCTCAAGCTAAGCAATGCTCTGTCAATTTCAATTATGGCGTTATTATCGATCCTCATCATATTAGAATAACGGATCATGGCAAAACAGTAGTACAAATTAATGGTCAATATCAACTATTTGTTGAAGGTAGAGAAATTAATTTAATAGATGAGCAACAACAACTTATCAAAAAGTTCTCCTTTGGTATACGTGAACAAGTACCTGAAATAGTCTCTATTGCTATTGAAGGTGTAGACATAGGCTTAAAAGCTGTTAATAAAGCAATTACTAGTCTAACAGGTGAAAACAGCGCCTCTCAGCAAAAAATTCAAACTAAATTTGATGAACTAAAATGGCGCATAAGAACTCGTTTTAATCAAAGTGCAAATAATTATTATATTGCACCACAAGACTTTGCTGATTTTGATGATATTTTCACTGGTGAGTTTGAACAAGAAATTGAAGAAATCATATCTGACTCCATCGGCACCATATTATTAGCCGTTGGTGAAGCCATGATAAACGATAATTCAGAAAGTCGCAGTAGCGAACGACGGCTGTCAACTATGGATGACCGTATGGAAATTATAGGCAAAGACCTAGAATTAGAAATAAGCGCAAGCGCTAATGCGTTAGAAGGGAAAGCTGAAAAATTTTGTCTCAAGCTCACTGAATTAGATAAAATTGAAAACGAAATACACCGTTCTATCAAACCTCTCAAACCATTCAACCTAATAGACACAACTAAATAAAGTTGCGGGTTGCAAAAATATATCTAACATTAATACAACCCGAGGTTTATTACCTATATAATTACTACCTAAATTTACATATTAGGGTAGTTTGGCCCACCTGTTCCCTCTGGTGTAACCCACGTTATATTTTGACTTGGATCTTTAATATCACACGTCTTACAATGAATGCAGTTTTGAGCATTGATAACAAACTTATCACCCTCTTCGGTTTTTTCAACTTCATAAACACCTGCAGGACAATAACGCTGAGCAGGTTCATTGTATTTAACTAAATTAACACTAATTGGAATACTGCTATCAGCTAACTTCAAATGACAAGGCTGTTCTTCTTCATGGTTTGTATTTGATAAGAATACCGAAGAAAGTTTGTCAAAGCTAAGTTTATTGTCTGGTTTAGGGTATTTAATCACCGCAACCTCAGAAGCAAGTTTAAGTTGGTCGTAATCCAACGTGTCATCTTTAAAATTGAACGGTAATTTACCACCAAAGAAATTTTGATCAATCATATTATAAACCCCACCTAACATGGTGCCAAACTTATGCATAGCTGGCCCAAAGTTACGTGTGCTATATAACTCTTCATATAACCATGAATTTTTATATTTCTCTGTGTATGACGTTAAGTCCTTCTTACCTTCTTCACTAACCCCTTCGTTAGTAATCAGTGCTTCAACAATAGCCTCAGCTGCTAACATACCAGATTTCATGGCTGTATGATTACCTTTGATTTTAGCAAAGTTAATCGTTCCAGCATCACAACCAACTAATAAAGCACCTGGCATTGTCATTTTAGGTAGCGAATTAAAACCACCTTTAGCCATAGCTCGCGCACCATAAGACACACGTTTACCGCCTTCAAGGTACTGGCTTATTTTAGGATGATGCTTATAACGTTGGAATTCATCAAAAGGGCTTAAATGCGGATTGCTATAATTTAAATCAACAATTAACCCAACAAATACTTGATTGTTTTCTGCGTGATATAAATAACCACCGCCTGTCGTATCTTTTTCTAATGGCCAACCCGCTGTATGAACAACTAAACCTTCTTGATGCTTATCTGGGGCAATATCCCATATTTCTTTAAAACCAAGACCATAATGCTGTGGTGACGCCTCTGCATCTAAACTAAATTTTGAAATTAATTCTTTACCTAAATGCCCACGACAGCCCTCAGCAAAAACGGTGTATTTAGCACGAAGTTCCATACCGGGCATAAATGAATCTTTTTCATTGCCTTGGGCATCTAACCCCATATCACCAGTAATAACACCACCCACACTACCGTCATCATTATAAATAATACTTTGTGCTGGAAAACCAGGAAATATTTCAACACCTAATTGTTCTGCTTGTTCCGCAAGCCAACGACAAACATTACCCATACTAGCAATATAGTTACCGTGATTATGCATAGTTTTGGGAACAGTAAACCCTGGTACTTTAATACCACTAGTTTCACTATTAAATAAATAGATATCATCACCAGTAACAGGTGTTTTTAAAGGCGCACCTTTTTCTTTCCAATCGGGAAATAATTCATTTAAAGCTCTAGGTTCAAACACAGCACCAGAAAGAATATGAGCGCCAACTTCAGAGCCTTTTTCAACTACACACACCATAAGTTCTTGTTGTTTTTCTTGCGCTAACTGCATTAAACGACATGCTGTAGATAAACCCGCAGGGCCTGCACCAACAATTACTACGTCAAATTCCATCGATTCACGTTCCATGGTATCTCCCAATATTATTTATATTATTTATTATAAAAATTCAAACAGGTGTTTGATATTCAAACAGGTGTTTGATAGTATCTCATTAGTGGTTTCCAAGCAAGATGATATTTCCTTTTAAGAATGTATAAAATATCGTCTTAGCGTAGTTAAATTAACAATTTATACTATGCTGTATTGATTACCTGTTTAAAACAAAACTGTAATTACTTGTGAAAGTACCGATATTGTAACTTACTTTAAAAGTTTTCACCAAGATTACGTTGACGTTTACGTAAAGCAATAGTAATCTTTTGTGTAATAACCAATTTTAATATAGTTTAGTTTTATACTAAATTAGTGTTTTACTAAATAAACAACCCTAGAGGCAACGATGAAAGTATTAGTTCCTATAAAACGTGTTATTGACTATAACGTCAAAGTTCGCGTAAAACCCGATAATTCAAATGTGGATCTTGCTAACGTAAAAATGGCAATTAACCCTTTTTGTGAAATCGCTGTAGAAGAAGCTGTTCGTCTTAAAGAAGCAGGTACTGCAACAGAAGTTATTGCTGTATCGATTGGTGATAAATCTTGTCAAGAACAGCTACGTACTGCACTTGCTTTAGGTGCAGACCGCGCTATTCAAATTGAAACCAGTGAAACTTTAGACTCATTAAATATTGCTAAACTTTTACAAAAAATTGTTGAAGAAGAGCAACCACAGCTAGTTATTTTAGGCAAACAAGCAATTGATAGTGACAACAATCAAACGGGTCAAATGTTAGGTGCTCTTACCGGAATGCCACAAGGTACTTTTGCTTCTGAAGTTAAAGTAGAAGGCGATAAAGTCAATGTTACACGTGAAATTGACGGTGGCTTACAAACATTGGCACTGAACATGCCTGCTATCGTTACAACTGATTTGCGCTTAAATGAACCTCGCTATGCATCTTTACCTAATATAATGAAAGCAAAACGTAAACCATTAGATGTTAAAAATGCAGCTGATTTCGGCATTGATCTAGCGCCACGTACTAAGTTACTAAAAGTAACGCCACCAGCTGAGCGCCAAGCAGGTATTGTTGTAGAAACAATTGATGAATTAGTAGAAAAATTGAAAAATGAAGCCAAGGTGATCTCATGAGTATTTTAGTATTTGCAGAACACGACAACAGCACATTAAAAGCTGAAACACTTAAAACAGTTGCCGCTGCTCAAGCTATTGGCTCTGATATTACTTTACTCGTTGCTGGATATAACTGTCAAAATGTTGTTGATGCCGCTGCTAAAGTGAATGGTGTAAGTAAAGTTTTAGTTGCAGACAATGCTGTTTATGAACATCAATTAGCAGAAAACACCTGCTTATTAGTTGTAGAATTAGCCGCAGAATATGAACATATTATTGCAACAGCACTCACAACAGGCAAAAACTTTATGCCTCGCGTAGCAGCACTTCTGGATGTAACTCAGATTTCAGATATTATTGGCGTAGAAAGTAGTGATACTTTTATTCGTCCAATTTATGCAGGTAATGCAATCGCTACTGTGCAAAGTTTAGATAGCAAAAAAGTAATTACAGTACGTTCAACCGGTTTTGATGCCGTTGCAACTGACGGTAATGCAGAAGTAGTTAAGCTAGATATAGTCACTGATGCAGGAAACTCTAGCCATGTAAGTGATGAATTAACTAAATCAGAACGCCCAGATTTAGGCGCTGCTAGTGTTATTATCTCTGGTGGTCGTGGTATGCAAAATGGCGATAACTTTAAATTACTTGAAGGTATTGCAGACAAACTAGGCGCAGCTATCGGAGCTTCTCGTGCAGCTGTTGACGCTGGTTTTGTACCTAATGATATGCAAGTTGGCCAAACAGGTAAAATTGTTGCTCCTGACCTATACATTGCTGTTGGTATTAGTGGTGCAATTCAACATTTAGCAGGTATGAAAGACTCAAAGATCATTGTTGCTATCAACAAAGATCCTGAAGCCCCCATTTTTCAAGTTGCAGATTACGGTATTGTTGCAGATTTATTTGATGCACTACCTGAACTTGAAAGTAAGTTGTAATAGCTATTTACCGAGATAGTAAAAAGTAAGTCAGCCTACTGGTTGCATTTTAGTTATAATAAAGCCACTCTTGTAGTGGCTTTTTTCATTTTAAATTTCTCGTCATAAGTAAAAAGCGTTATTATAATAAGCTTAAAAAATTATAAGGTACTCATTTCAATGAAAGAAAAGCTATCTAGCCTAGCAGATTTAGCTGCCGCTTTTGGTAAATCACCAATACAAAATAAAAAAGATAAAGTAGATACGGATCAATCATTAGTCTACTCCACCAATACTGGTCGTATAAAGCCTACAAAACAAACATCTAACGTAATTGCAAGTGATGGCTTTGCCCATGTTCGCAGAGAAACTAAAGGCCGAAAAGGAAAAGGGGTAGTTGTAATTAGTGGTTTAGGATTAAAAACAGAAGCATTAAAGATCTTGGCTAAAAAACTGAAAAAAACCTGTGGTACTGGCGGAAGCGTAGTTAACGAAACGATTGAAATTCAAGGTGACAAACGAGAAATAATCAAACAACTTTTGGAAGATGAAGGGTTCAAAGTTAAATTTATTGGTGGCTAAGCACCAGCAAATTATGCATTTTCTATTTCCGTACTGACAATTTAGAATCTTAATTGTTTTTCCTTTATTTTATATAACAATACCCCATAAACACTCGATACATTTTTATAAAAAAAACAAATAAATCAATCCAAAAATGAAATAAAATCCATTATAATAGAATATTAATTCATTATTGATTACAAATTAGTTAATTTTTTTATACAAGTAAAGATGGTGATTTATTTAGCTAAACCTCAAATATTCCTCCCCCTATCCACAAAATGACTAGACCAATCTTTACTTATAAAAATAAAAAGGACCAAAAAACATGTCATATATTCACCAAACCATTGCTGACTTAAAAAATAGCAGTCCAGCTCAGTCAGAATTTTATCAAGCAGTGGAAGAAGTATTAGATTCATTAGCACCAATTTTAGAAACCAACAAGTTGTATCAACAACAAGCAATAATTCAACGTCTGGTTGAACCGGAACGACAAATTATGTTTCGTGTTCCTTGGGTTGATGACCAAGGTGAAATTAAAGTTAACAAAGGTTATAGAATCGAGTTCAATTCAGCTTTAGGCCCATACAAAGGTGGTTTAAGATTTCATCCTAGCGTAAATGCAAGCATTATTAAATTCTTAGGTTTTGAACAAATTTTTAAAAATGCATTAACAGGCCTACCTATTGGTGGTGGTAAAGGGGGGGCTAATTTTAACCCTAAAGGTAAGTCAGATGGTGAAATTATGCGGTTTTGTCAGTCTTTCATGACTGAATTATACCGCCATATTGGTCCAACAACCGATGTTCCTGCAGGAGATATAGGGGTTGGAGCTAGAGAGATAGGTTATTTATTTGGCCAATATAAAAGACTTACTGGTCGCTATGAAGGAGTGTTAACAGGAAAAAGTCTATTATGGGGAGGCTCCTTAGTTCGTAAAGAAGCTACAGGCTATGGTGTTGTGTATTTTGCCGAAAACATGTTATCGATAAAACGAGAAAACTTACAAGGTAAAAACTGTTTAATATCGGGTTCTGGCAATGTCGCAATTTATGCAATGGAAAAACTCTATCAGCTTGGAGCAAAACCTATAACGTGTAGCGATTCTACAGGTACTATTTACCATGAAGCTGGAATAGATCTAGGACTGGTGAAAAAATTAAAAGAACAATCAAAAACGGGATTACGTGCTTACATAGATGAACATTCTGATGCTCAATTCATATCAGTCGAAGAATACCCAAGTGATGGACATGCTGTATGGCGTTTTCAAGCAGATGCAGCCTTTCCGTGCGCAACTCAAAATGAACTAACATTAGCCGATGCTCAAGCATTAGTCGCTAATGGCTGTCAGCTTGTGAGTGAAGGCGCTAATATGCCTTCAACTCAAGAAGCAATAAACACATTCATTGAAGCTAAAATATCTTACGGACCAGGCAAAGCAGCTAATGCTGGTGGTGTAGCAACAAGCCAATTAGAAATGGCCCAAAATGCAAGTATGCAAACATGGTCATTTGAACAAGTAGATCAAAGATTACAAGAAATCATGAAAGGAATTTTTGAAACAGCACACCAAACTGCAATTGAATTTGGCCAATCTGGAAATTTAGTGCTAGGTGCTAATATAGCTGGGTTCAAACGCATCGCAGATGCTATGTTAGAACAGGGGATAGTATAATTACAACGCCAATAGTTAACTAATATAGCGAGCCTAACCAGTTTACAGCAAAAAGCCCGTCACATTCGTAACGGGCTTCTCTTAATAGAAGTTTAGCAATGTCCTACTCCGCTCTCACATGGGCTTTACTGCAACATAAGTCACACTACCATCGGCGCTACTGCGTCTTATTTTGCGTTTTATTACTTAAATCCCACACA
>Ga0193956_1000109_pt1 | contig 36115 bp, 33 predicted proteins | sample BB_7_MG_FD_140358 | JGI IMG/M metagenome (GOLD analysis project Ga0193956, IMG submission 140358) | Microbial mat bacterial communities from the Broadkill River, Lewes, Delaware, United States - BB_7_MG | ecosystem: Environmental > Aquatic > Freshwater > River > Microbial mats | place: USA...
GGGTTCGAATCCCTCTCTTTCCGCCATCAATCAAAAGGGTAGAAATTTATTTCTACCCTTTTTTTTGCTTCTTTATTTTTATGACTATTAAATCAAGATTATCTTTTAGTTAGAGGCTAATACTCCCAGAGGTCTTGTTCCAAGTTAAATATATTTTCTTTAATTCTGTCTGCTTCCAATAGAGCTTCTAAGCCTGTTTCATATTCGCTTATTATACGATTGTATGGATTAGATTCCATAAAAATATAGCTACTGAAATATCTTTTTTGGAAAATGTCGTCGAATGTTAGGCTTGTAACATCTGAATTGGGGTTAAAGACTGGTGCATTAGCAAGCATAGGTCTTGCTTCGGGATAGTATATCCAAAAAACTTTTTTGTATTGGGGGTCTAACCTATCGGGGTCGGTTGGTCTATAATATTCTCTAATAGGGCAGAATCCTATTATTCTTACGTCTAACACCGATCTTTGTTTGTCAAAAAACCATAATTCTTTAACAAGATATGAGGTAATATCTGCGGAGACATAGGGTTGGTTTACTACTACTGTATCAAATCCTTCTAAAACTTGAACGAGTAGTTTTTCTTGCGATGCTCCCATTTGGGTGTTAATTTCATCTTCTTTCATTATGATATCAAATTCGCTTCCAGCGTCGTCTATTTTTGCTTTGTAGGCAGTAAGTCCTTTTTTTTCTATGCCTTCCAAAACTACGTCTATAAGGCTTTGTTTTGCTCCAATAGGTGTTATTGGCTCGTATAAGATATGATTTTTTTTCTCTTTTAGTTCTATGCGTCTCCAAATTATTTTTGACCACATTACGTCTGCTTCCCTTACATATTGATAGGGCATTGCAATGTCGTGTTTTGAATGTATTTCTTCGTAAGGAAGGCCAAGCACCATAGAATTGTTTTGAGCAAAACTATAATTTGGCATTATTCCTAAAAGTATTATTACATACAAAAATGTTCTGTTTTTCATTATTATATTTCTAAATAGTTTACTGCTTTGCTGTATATTTTTTTTGCTTAATTATAAATCTACTGCACTTGTAAAAGAGTAGTATTTATTTTATTATTGATTTTTTATATAAGAAAATTAAATATATTAAATAAAAAAGACCTGTAAATCCTTCAAATTACAAGTCTTTTAAAATTTACAACAGAATGGAATAAAGGGTTATTTTGATGTTTAATAAAATTTTCTTTTCCATTCTAAACTTTTTTTTTAATATTCCCACAAGTCTTGTTCAAAATTAAATATTTTTTCTTTAACTCTCTCTCCTTCGAGTAGTGCTTCTAATCCTGATTCGTATTCGCTAATAATCCTGTTGTATGGGTTTGATTCCATAAATACGAAACTTGAGAAGAATCTTTTTTGAAAAATATCGTCGTAAGTAAGATTACTAACGTCTGTTTTTGGATTGTAAACAGGGCTTTCAGCAAGTAGTGGTCTTACTTCTGGGTAATATACCCAAAAAAGTTTTTTGTATTGAGGGTCTAAGTGGTCTGGGTCTGTTGCTCTAAAATACTCTCTAATGGGGCATATTCCAATAATTCTAACATCAAGGACAGAACGTTGTTTGTCAAAAAACCATAATTCTTTAACAAGGTATGATTTTACGTCTGCCGAGTTGTAAGGTATTTCAATAGTTGTAGAATCTACGTTTCCGTTTTGGTCTAAGGTTGCTTCTACTCTTGTTTCTGCTCCCATTTGTTGATTTATTTCGTCTTCTTTCATTATAATATCAAATTCGTTACCAGCATCTGTGATTTTGGCTTTAAAGGCAGTAAGCCCTTTTGTTTCAATACCTTCAAGAATAACGTCTATTAAACTTGCCTTTGAACCTATTGGCACTGTTGGTTCGTATAAAATATGGTTTCTTTTTTCTGAAAGTTCTATTCTTCTCCATACTATTTTAGACCACATAACGTCTGCCTCTCTAACATATTGGTATGGCATTGCTACGTCGTGTTTTGCGTGTATTTCTTTGTAGGGTAGTCCTATAACGGTGGAGCCTGTTCCTTGTGCAAATATGCTTGGCATAAATGCAGACGAAAGTAAAGTAACGACAAATAAACTTAATATCTTTTTCATAATTTTAATAATAATTTAGTTTGTGAATAAAATTTTTTATAGATTGTTGCAGGTAGTTGTAATTATTAATTTGTTTTAAAAAAATAAAAAAAGAAGGATTAATAATGTTCTTTTTATTAAAACTTCTTTTTTTATTAAATATTGTATGTTACCTACAAAATATCAATTTTATTATTGTATAGTAAAACCAACTGAACCTAATTGACGTATTCCTCCGTCTGGGGCTTGACATTTAATGTTTTCAAAATAAACTTTGCTACCTCTTTTTAGTCCATTAAAAAGAGCTTTTTGATTTGGTTTAATTTGTGCTCCCGTAGTTGGAATGTCTTCATTAAATCCACCTGATGATATTGAAACTGTAAATGCTGTTACAGGGAATTTTAGGTCAAAAACAAAGTTTTCTAAACTTGCCATTACATAATTTTGTGCTTTAAGAGAGGCGATAGATATATTTCCACCTTTTTTTCCTCCTACTGTTGCAACAGGGTCTGGCACAGTTTTACAACGGAATGTTTTGGAACCAAGTCTGCTTCCGTCTCCATTAACAGTAATTGTAACATCTCCTACTTTTTTTACTCTTACAGAGTATGAGCCTCCTCCTTTTGGAGTTATGCTACCGCCACCTGATATAGAAGCACTAACTTCGCCTCTTACTCCAGATGCACTAATATCTACTGGGTTATCTACACCAATGTAAAATACGTTCATTTTTGTTGGCGAAACGGCAAACGAAGGAACTACTACTTGGTATTTTGTTTCAAATGGGTATGGTTCATATACTCCTGAAGGCATTTTCATATTAATGAAACCATAAATATTGCTTGTTCCTGCCGAGCCACCAGTTCTTTTAATAACACCTTTTCCATCTTTAATTTGAGTAGAATCTAATTTTGGTATGTCTTTGTATTCTCCTGCTGCATATTTAGCAGAGTCAAAAGGTGCATTTAATAAATAGATTTCAGGATTTTTAGTAGATTCGTATGCTGCTGTAAAAATCTCTGCAGTATATTCCTCTCCAATAGCAAGATAGCTATTTGGTGCACTAACAACACCTGCAATTTTATCAAATTTAAGAGATGCTGCATCAATTTCTGTTAGTAAATGACTAAGCATACTTGATTCTGCGTTTCTAATATCTGCTTGCATTTTTGTCATTAGAGTAACAACAGCAATTAGTGGTAGGTGTTCAAAGTTCCCTGTTACCCATGGAATCATTTCTTCTCCATGAGAACTTTTCATATCGTTAGTATTCAAAATGTCTCTGAATCCTTTTGCTAATGAACTTGAATCTCCAACTTCTGCTATTAGAAATTCTCTATACTCATCAATTAGTTTTTTTAAATTTTCTCCTTCTCCGTTAAGAATCATTACTTCTCCTCCAACATTACTATCATCTTTTTTCTTAATATGATGAGGGTCTCCTTCTGGACCATCTGCTTTTTGGACAAGTAATACTTGTAATTCGTGTATCTTCTCTACAACTGCATCTGCTTTCTCTTTTACTGCATCGGCTTTTTCTCTATAAGGTTTAACCTTTACAGGGTTTTCCACTTCTGCGGCTTCGAATTGAGTAAAGGCTGCGCCTATTTTTCCCTCTATACTTTCTTTAGATGTTCTCAAACTGGTGTCTATGAGGACAAAAGCGTTAAGAATATCTGCGGAAACGTTTAGAGCTAATAAGGCAGTTAACACAAGATACATCATGTTAATCATTTTCTGCCTTGGGGTTGCTTTTCCGTGACCCATAATTTATATAAATTTTAAAAATGAATAATTTGATTAATTTAAGTGTTATACATTAACGTTCATTGCTGAAAGCATATTTCCGTAAACATTATTGAGAGCTTCAAGTCTTTCACCAAGTTTAGAAACCTCTTCGTTGTATTTTTTAGAAAATTCTGCTGATTGTTGTATATCTTTAATCATTTCTTCTAAGTTAGCGTCGTCTAATTGCATTTCAAATATTGCATTTACTGCAGAAAGGTTTTTATTTAATGATGTAATGTTTTCATTATAAACACCATTTCCTTCTGCTACTGAACCAAAATCAATATTCATTGAATCTGTTAGTTTTTGGTATGCGTTTGTAACATTTTCATTTCCTTGCGATATTTCTTGTGATGTTTTTGAATAAGCATCTGCTAAGTTATCTACAGAGGAATTAAGGTTTTCTGCTGATTGTTTGTAAGCATCAGTAGAATCGTTGTATGCGTTAGATAGTCCTGCAACTGATTTTGAGGCTTCTTTTACATTTTGAGAAAATTCGTTAGTTGCAACTGTTGCGTCTTCTAAGTTTTTAAGGTTAGAAACGTTATCGTTAAGATTGTTAAGGCTTCCAGAGAATTTTTCAAAAATTCCTTTTTCACCAGCTTTATCTAACATGTCGTTAAACTTAGTAATAGCTTCACTTGAACCGATACTACCTCCAACTGCTAAGTTGTCTTTAGTAGAAGGAAGGTCTATTTCTGATTCATCTGATATTCCTGCTAATTCTGGATATACAATAGTCCAGTCTATTTCTTCGTGTACAGGCTCAAACGCTGAAAAGAAAAATATAAATGCTTCAGTAAGAAGTCCTACTGTTAACATAATTGTTGCTCCTGGCCAGTGAGTAATTTTAAATAAAGCTCCAACAATTACTACTGCTGCTCCCAGCCCATATAACTTTGCCATAAAGTTTTTCCACCCGTGTGTTTGAGTCAATGCTGCTATACCCATAATTTTAATTTTTAAATATTAGTTAGTAAATAAAATTGATTGTATTTTAAAGTTTCAAAAGTATTATTAAAAATTAAAAAAACAAAACTTTTTTTAATTTATTAATTATGTGTTGTTATTATCAAATTATGTTCCATTTTTATAAAAAACAAAAAATAAATATTTAACTTATTCTGAAAACAAGTTAAAACTCTGTTTTTAAGCATTTTTATATTGAGGAATGCTCATTTTTTTGTTAATAACTTTTTAATTAAAAGAAATATTAGCGTATAAATTCGCACAAAAAGTAAATTATGCTTTACCACTCTGATTTGTTTTTTATTGTTTATATTTTTGAAAAAAAAAACCGCAAATGCGGCTTTTTTTTATGTATTTTTTATTACTTAGTCTAATGTGTTCCAGCCTTGTGCTTCTCTTCCTAAGTAAGAACGAACGCATCTAAAACCGATATAAGATTTCATAGTATCTTGATATTCATAGCTTCTTGTTCCGCATTGTAAGTAGTATCCAATGTCTTTCCAAGAACCGCCTCTGATTACTTTTCTTTTCTTAACAGGTTTGTCTTTTTTGGTTGCATTGTATTTATAGTCTGGGTTGATATCGTGTGTAAAAGAATATCCTGAATCGTCAAATGCACCTGATGTCCATTCTGCTACGTTTCCTGCCATGTCGTAAAGTCCCCATTCATTTGGTTCGTAAACTCCTACTGATATTGTTCTGTTTGCTAAATCTACTCCATATCTTCCTCTTAGTGGTTTGAAGTTTGCAAGGAAACAACCGGTATTATTTCTTGTGTAAGGTCCTCCCCAAGGATACATTGATACTTTTAACCCTCCTCTTGCAGCATATTCCCATTCTGCTTCGGTTGGCAGTCTGTAATCTTCATAAGGTGCGTTTCCTTCGGAAATCATAAAGTTTGTCATTATGTTTGTTCTCCAGATTGAGAATGCGTTTGCTTGGTGCCAGTTTACTCCAACTACTGGGTAGTCGTCGTATGCAGGGTGCCAAAAATATTTTCTTGTAATAGGTTCGTTGTATGAGTATGTGTAATCAGACATCCAAACTAATGTATCTGGATATATTGGCACTTTACCGTGTTGCACGAGTTGGTCTCTTGTTTGAAAGTCGTCAGAAATTCCATAGTTGTCGTAATCATAATCGATAATTGTTCCTTCGTAATGTCCTTCTGGCATATCACCAGTTCCTCCCAAGTCGTCGTAAACGTATGCGTTTGTTCTTTGTGCGGCTTGGCTTAGGTCCACCCAATAGTATTCGTAAACAAGTTTTCTTGTGTCAATTTTTTTCTCTCCGTAAAGTCGGTCTTGTTTTGAGTAATACATGTCTTTTATTGCTGCAGTTACTTCTTCTGAGCCTTTACCTTTTTTCCATAGTTTGTCTCTTTCTGCCCAGTTAAGGTGGCATTCGTTAGGGTCGCTGTGGTCGTAAAATTCTGGGTCTAATTCGTCTTCTTTGGCTTTTGTTTTAAAGTCTTCCATTCCGTTTTTTACGCAAAGTCTCATAGCCATTGAGTCTCTTACCCAATATACAAACTGGCGATATTCGTTGTTTGTTATTTCGGTAATATCCATCCAAAATGGGTCTATTGATACTGTTTTTGGTTTTGCATTTACTGCGAAAGGAACGTCTTGGTCGTTTGGTCCCATTTGAAAGTTTCCTTGTGGAATGAATACCATACCGTATGGGTCTGGTTCAAACCAATCGTCTCTTCCTTGCACTCCAATAAGTTCTCCATTTTCGGAGTTACAGCTTGCAAAAAATATGATTACTATCACAGGGATTAAAAATTTATTTAGCCTTTTCATAATTAGTTTAATTTGTTTGAAAATTTATACTTTAGGTTTGATTATTTTATATTTTGTGTTTTATAATGATTTTACATTATGATATTTTTGTGCTGGTCTGTCGTTTCCAAAAGAGAAGCAATATCCTACGTTTGCTTCAAAAGTTCCTGTGCTTACTGTTCTTATTTTAGAAAGTGTTACGTCGTATGATAGTCCTAATCTTAGATTGTTGAAAACAGATGTTCCGGCAAAAAAGACTAATGCGTCTTCGTTTCTATAAGTAACGGCTGTCCAAAATTTTTTATTGTATAAGAGCATTAAATTTATATCTGTTTGTAAAGAAACTCCGTCTGACTTTACCAAGAATGATGGTGTAAAATCTAATAACGCATTTGCTAATTGAATATTGTATGCTCCTGTTAAGTAGTAGTGATTTGTTAGAAAAATTTTACTGCTTGTGCCTCCGTCTGTTACTGCTTCAAAGTTGAATTTAGGTCTAATTAAATGTGTTGAAGATAGTCCCAAGTAAAGATTATCTAATTTATAAAATAGTCCTCCACTCATGTCAAAAATCAATTTTCGTGAGTCTGTTGGTAATATAGATTCGCTTTGGTCTGGAAATTCCCATTCTGGCTTAAATAATTTATTGAAAATGCCTAAATCAAATCCTATGCCAAGAGTTCCGAGTCCTATTGGCTTATGGTATGAGAATATTCCAGATGCCATAAAATTTTGAACAAATCCAACTCTATCATCTAATATTTTTATTCCAATTCCTCCTTCTTGTCCCAAAAACTTAACGTTTGAGTCCACAGTCATTAAGTTTGAAATAGGTGCTCCTTCTAACCCTCTCCACTGTTGATGGCTTGTAAAATTGAGGCAAACTTCGCCATTCATGCCTGCATAAGCGGGGTTAAATGCAACATTATTAAACATATAATGACTAAATTGTGCGTCTTGCTGTGCAAATGCAGAATTTAGCAATAATATAAATAGTATGGAAAATAATATTTTTTTCATATTTTGTTTGGAATGAACGGCAAATAAAATAAAAAATTTTATGTTAAGCAAAATTTTAATTAATTGCTGTTTTATTTTTTTGGAGGACAGCCTTGTTATTTATTTGTTTTTCAGTCTATTTAAGATGTTTTTTATTATTTTATATTTTTGATATTTTATTAAAAAAAAAAATTAATTTTCGCTCCAATGAAAGGTTTTTCTATTTATTTTCAAAAGGTTTAGTATTTTATCTATTACTGTTTTTACTATTTCCTCTTTTGTTTGAGGTTTTGAATAAAAAGAGGGTGATGCAGGACAAATTTTAGCACCAGCAAGCATTACTTTTTTCATATTTTCTAAATGAATTAAATTATATGGCATTTCTCTCGGAACAATTATTAAATTCTTATTTTCTTTTAACATAACGTCTGCTGCTCTGGTTATTAAATTGTCTGCTATACCGTTAGAAATTTTGGCAAGAGTTCCCATACTACATGGGCAAACAACCATATAATTATAAGTTGAAGAGCCTGACGCAAATGGAGCAAAAAAATCTTGATAATCGTATATTTTGAAAGGAATTTTAGAATTATCAAATTGGTCTAATTCGTAAGCCCAAACATCTTTTGCATTTTTAGAAAAAACTACAGCAACATCATTTATCTGATTTATATTTTTTTGCAACTCTTCAATTAAAGTTTTAGCATAAATAGAACCGCTTGCTCCTGTTATTGCAACTACTATTTTTTTCATAAATTATTATTATTTATTTTTCATAATTTTATACATAAATATTATGCTTACAGTATTATTCCATTCGTAGGTTGCAGCTCTATCAAACCCTCTATTTGGAATCAATCCATAATTGTATGCTATTTTTGCAGTCATATTTTCTCCTAATCTATAATTTAAACTTGCATAAGTGCAAATATTAAAATCTGCCAATTCTGTATTTGTTTTTCCCGAGCCAACGTCCATAAAACTTCTGAAAAGATAGTCAAAAGTAAGTCCTGCTGTAAACGAAATATTACTTTGCCTGAAATAAATATTTGCAAGTGCAGGAACTTCAAAATAGTCTAATTGAGTATTCATATAATACTGTTTTACTGATGAGTGTGCACCCTTTGTAATGTAATTTATGCCAGTTTGAACAGCCAGCCATTCTTTCATAAAAACATTTACATAAGGTCCTCCTGTTAGCCCTATTTTGTTGTATCCACCGTATGCGTCTCCATCTATTTGAGATGCAGACATTCCAAGAAATAATCCACCTTCAAATTTTGTTTGAGCATTTACAATTAATGTTGTTGCAACAAATATTGTTATGATTACTAATTTTTTCATTTGTAGATATTTAGTAGTTAAATAATTACTTTATTTAGAGTATTTCAATATTTCCTCCATATTTCTCGCAATGATGCCTTGTGTCTATTTTGGCTATTGCTCCAAAAGGAATTACAGCATTATCTTGAACGTGTCCAAAAGAAAAACCTGCAATAATTGGGACATTCATATTTTTTAATTTTTCCTGAAACAATCCATGTAATTGTAATGAGTCAGAATTTTCGTCTCCTTCACATTTATTAAAAACCCCAAAAACAACAGCAGCAGCTTTGCTAAAATTTGTTGCTTGAAGAAGTTGTGTGAGCATTCTGTCTATTTTGTAAAACGGCTCTGCAATCTCTTCGATAAAAACGATTTTATTATGATAATCAATGTCATATTCAGTGCCAATTAAAGAAATCATTAATGATAAATTTCCTCCAATTAATTTACCTATTACAGATTTACCTTTGTTGAAAATATCATACTTATAAGTGCAATTATATTCATTTATGGAACTACGAGTATATTCTATTTTTTTTTGTTCATCAAATAATACTTCTTTTAAATTGTTAATATTATACAATGTTTGCAATTCTCCTGCCATAGGTGCATGAAATGATAACAAATCTGATTTTTTATAAAAAGCGTAAAGTAAAGCAGTTATGTCGCTGTATCCCATAAAAATTTTATGGTTATTTTTTATCAAATTATAATTAATGTGTGGTAAAAGACGAGTTGCACCAAAACCTCCTCGTATGCACCATATAGCTTTTACGTCTTTATTCTCAAAGTGATGATGCAAGTCATCTAATCTATTTTGTTCTGAACCAGCAAGATAGTCTTCTCTCTTAAAAACTCTATCAGTATAATAGGGTTTTAGTCCTAAGAGCTTTACAGTTCTCAAAGCCTGCTCCAATTGTCCCTCCCTAATAAAGCCGCTTGGGGCAATTAATCCTATGGTATCACTTGGGCTTAATTTCATAAAATAGATTAATAAAAATTAAAATGTGTTGCTTTATTATTTATAAAAAAACAAATATAACAAAAAAATAAAGGTAAACAAAATGCTTACAATAATTAGTATAAGTAAAAATATATGTATAATAAGAAAGTCTGTATAAAATAACAATCATTATTTTTTTTTATAAAACATTTTTATTTAGAATAAATTATTAAATTTGTAAAATAAAACATATATTATAAAAAAACATTAAAAATCTAAAATAAAAACAATGAACGAAGCCCACGAACTTTTGCAACAAATGAACTGGTTTTTAAAACCTATTTCTAATTTTATTCTATTTTTGTTTACAACAAAATCAGGCTATTTTTTAATGCTAATATTTTTAATTTTATATTTAATATTCACGATAGGAAACAAATTAAGAATTAGAGCATTAGCACACAGAGGAGTGTCTAAAAATTATAGTATTCCTTTCGGAGACACCATGTATATAGTTGGTAGTGAAACAGTTAATTTAGGATTAAAAATCATTTCTAATGTTCCCATTTTGCTCGGAATATTTTTATTTTTGTTTGCAATAGTAGGCATGTCTGCATCGTTTTCTACAATAGATACTTATATAAAAAACAAACAAAAAATTGAAGAACTGCAAACCGTAGTAAAACATCTTGACAAAAGCTACCGAGTTGCAAAAATGAAAATAATAGACTACAACTTTGCCACAAATGAAACAAATCTTAATATATATTTTTATGATAATGAAAAAGAAGAATATTTGCAAAAACCACAATCTATTACAATAAAAGGACGAGATATTTACTTTTTATCTTATGTTCTTAATTTTGAATATAGCCAAATAGAATCTGGCAAAAAGACAAATATAGCAATCCCCTACAAAATTTTTAGCGAAGAAGTTGCCCAAGATAGCGGAATTTTACTCAACATTGCCGACAGCATTGGAGTGCCTTACGCATTCAAACGAAGCGAAGCAGATATTTACGGAATGGATAAAACTACTTACGACAAACAATTATTAAGCATCTCCGAATTTATGACTGATAAAAATGCTGCAAAAAAAGCAGGAATTAGAAGTTTTACAGGAAATTTTGTTCATTATAATAAGCAAATATACAAAGGTTTAGAACTTATTATCTGGGTAGAACAAACAGGAGGGATTGTGCTAAAAGAAAAAGAAAAATTTTAATTTGAAGTTTTAAAATAGTAGAAATTTTACTAACTTCTGTAAACAATAAAAAAAAGTGATTTCCAAAAAACAAAATATAGAAAATTTTAAAAAATTAAAAAAGCAAGAATACAACACCGACTACTATGTATCAGGAATTTTGTCGGGTAATAAAACTATTCTTAGCAAGGCTATAACTCTAATTGAAAGCAATTTAGAAAAGCATCAAAACACGGCACAACAAATAATTGAGAAATGCTTGCCCTATTCGGGAAATTCTATGAGAATAGGAATAACAGGAATACCCGGAGTAGGCAAAAGCACTTTTATAGAAACATTTGGTAACTACATAACGCAGAAAAACAGGCGATTATGTGTTCTTGCAATAGACCCAAGCAGCGAGCAATCCAAAGGAAGCATACTTGGCGACAAAACACGAATGGAAACTCTTAGCACCAACAAAAATGCTTTTATCCGCCCGTCGCCAACAAGTGGCACCCTCGGAGGAGTGGCTCGTAGAACGAGAGAAATTATTATTCTGTGCGAAGCTGCTGGTTTTGACACTATTCTGATAGAAACCGTAGGCGTAGGACAATCCGAAACGCTGGTAAATTCTATGGTAGATTTTTTTATGCTACTAATGATTGCAGGTGCCGGCGACGAACTTCAGGGAATTAAAAGAGGAATTATGGAAATGGCTGATAACATTATATTTACAAAAGCCGACGGAAATAATATGCTAAAATCTAAACTCGCAAAAACTCAATTTGAAAGTGCTTTGCACTATTTTCCCAAAAAAGAATCTAACTGGACTCCAACTGTTTCACTGGTGTCGGCATTAGAAAATGTCGGAATTGAAGAAGTTTGGCAAACAACAGAAAATTATTTCAACACAATTAAAAATAATAATTTTCTAAAAAATAATCGCAAAGAGCAAACTGTTAAATGGTTGCACGAAACAATTATGGATAAATTAAAAGCAGATTTTTATAAAAATAAATTTGATGAAATAAAAAAACTTGAACAAAAAACAATAAACAGCGAGCTTACTCCATATATTGCAGTAAAACAACTATTTGAACAAAAAATATAAATATTAAATATTGAATATTTTTTGAGAATAGAAACACAAGCACTAATTAAAAACTAAGCACAAAAAATAAAAGCAATACATTTACTTACTTATTTAATTTTTTGTTGCTTTATTTTTGCAAAAATAAAAAACAGTTATATCTTTGCAACTTAATATAAATTAATAGGCTCCGTGGCGCAACTGAATAGCGCATCAGATTTCGGCTCTGAGGGTTGGGGGTTTGAATCCCTCCGGGGTCACTAAACGAGACAGCTACAAATTGGTTGTTTCGTTTTTTTTTCAATAAAAGTCAACTTATACTATTTTTTTTGCATTAAAATCAATTAAAAACTATTGATTTACTTGAAAAATGTTATATATTTGTAGTTTGTTTTTTGGACAAAATTGTTTTTATATTTGTTATTTGCTTGAAATACTACATTTTATTACTCAAGCTAAATCTTTTAAATTTTTTTTTCATTAATATTGATATATGGTTATATTAAAAATAACAAAAATACTTCTCTTATTATTAATTACGATTTCATTTACTACATCTGCTCAAAATAAATTAATCCTAAAAAAAGGTTTAAAACGAAGGACAGTAGATATAAATGATTATATTGGGATAACTGAAAAGAGTAATTACTTTACTTTAAATGACTGGAAAAATGCTTGCAATTACCACGAATACGAAGATGTTTGGATTTTGAAAAAAATTGAAGATAACTATATAATAGTTGAATCAACAAACCTTTCATACAATTACGATACAATATTAGTTTCAGATACCATAAGAGTAAATCAATATTATAAAGAATGGGAATATGTTGAAAACAGAATAGTTGTTGGCTTTGTTCCTGATAGCAATACTATTGTTTTTAGAAAGGTGGGAAATGTAAAATCTGAAACATTTTTATTTGAGGATATTAAAAGTCTATCGTTTGCAAGAAAATCAGATAGCAGACAAGAAGGAGCTACATTGGGTGTAGTATTATTACCGCCAGCTGCCATAATAGGCTCAACTTTTCTTATTTTCAGTGGAGAGCCTTTTTCTATTATTTTCGGACTGATAGGTGAAGCATGGGGAATAAGAGCAATGATATACCTATATAATAGCATGAATAGAAACAATGTTAAAACATATAATTTAGATGAATGGAGAATAAAAAACAATTAATTTTCATGAAAAACTATGATTTAATTCTAACAGTAGGAATAAAATACCAATTTTAAAATAATAAAACATAGATATATAAAATGATTACAGTTTCAAATTTAAAAATCCAATTTGGTAAAAAACCATTATTTCAGGACGTAAATTTAAAATTTATGCCCGGAAATTGTTATGGTATAATAGGAGCAAACGGTGCAGGAAAGTCCACTTTTCTAAAAATGATTTCGGGAGAATTAGAATCCACCGCAGGACATATTAGCTTAGGCACAGGCGAACGCCTTTCGGTTCTAAGCCAAGACCACTTTGCCTTCGACGAATACACAGTGATAGACACAGTAATGAAAGGACACTCGCATCTTTGGGACATAATGAAAGAAAAAGATGCCCTATATGCCAAACCAGATTTTTCTGATGCAGACGGAGTTAAAGCAGCTGAACTGGAAGGCGAATTTGCAGACATGGACGGCTGGAACGCCGAAAGCGATGCCGCCAACCTATTGAGCGACTTAGGAATAAAAGAAGAATTTCATTATACTTTAATGAAAAATATTAGCGGAAAAGAAAAAGTTAAAGTTTTACTGGCACAAGCTCTATTCGGAAAACCTGATAATCTTTTATTAGACGAACCTACAAACGACCTTGATATAGAAAATATCATTTGGCTACAAAATTATCTGGCAAATTTTGAAAACACCGTCCTTGTAGTTTCCCACGATAGATATTTTCTTGACTCCATTAGCACTCACACTGTTGATATTGACTTTGGCGAAATACAAATGTTTCCGGGAAATTATAGCTTTTGGTATCAAAGTAGTCAACTTGCTCTCCGGCAACAAAAAATGCAAAACAAAAAAGCCGAAGAAAAACGTAACGAACTTCTTAAATTTATCCAACGATTTAGTGCCAATGTTGCAAAATCCAAACAAGCAACAAGTCGTAGAAAAATGATAGAAAAGCTTAATATAGAATCTATTAAACCATCTACACGAAAATATCCGGGAATTATCTTTACTCCCGAGAGAAAGGTTGGAGATAAAATTCTTGAAGTAACAGGACTAACAGGTAGTATTGATGGCGAAATAATGTTTAAAGACGTTGAATTTTATGCCAACAGAGACGACAAAATAATATTTTTATCCCGAGACAGCCGTGCAGTTACTTTATTTTTTGAAATAATAAACGAACGAGCAAAAGCCGATGCAGGAAAATTTGAATGGGGGCAAACTATAACCACCTCATACCTCCCCTTAGACAATTCCGAATATTTTGAAAAAGACATAACTTTATTTGATTGGCTATGTCAGTTTACCAACGACACCACCGAACTTTATATTCGTGGCTATCTTGGAAAAATGCTTTTTGCTGGCGATGATATTTATAAAAAAGTAAAAATACTTTCGGGAGGAGAAAAAATGCGTTGTATTATTTCTAAAATGATGCTTACAGAGGCAAATGCTTTAATTTTAGATTCGCCAACTAACCACCTTGATTTAGAGTCTATCCAAGCATTTAATAATAACCTAATAAGATTCCCAGGAAATGTTTTTATGGCAGCCCACGACCGAGAATTTATCCAATCCACTTGTAACAGAGTTATTGAACTAACTCCAAACGGCATAATTGACAAACTAATGAATTACGGAGACTATGTTGAAAGTGAAAAAATTAAAGAACTACGAGAAAAAATGTATGCAAAATAAAACTTGGTTCTTAAAAGTTATTTACACACCAAACAAATTGAAACCACAAGTTTTATAGTTTCCGTTATTACGAAAAAAACAAAAAAAAACCGTGTGGTTCACAAAATTGCAAAGCAGTTTCACAAAACACACGGAATAGTGCATAAACAATCGTAATGAACCTAAAATTTCAATTTTTTAAAATATAAAGACCTGACAAACTATAAAATCTGTCAGGTCTTTTTTTATAATAAAAATTATTAAAATCTAAACATTAAACCTAATATGCATAATATCACCTTCTTCCACAATATAATTTTTGCCCTCTACTCTAAATTTCCCCTTTTCTTTGCAAGCTTGCTCCGAGCCAAGAGTTACATAATCATCATATTTCATAACCTCTGCACGAATAAATCCACGTTTCAAATCGCTATGAATAACTCCTGCTGCTTCTGGTGCCGACATTCCTTTTTTGATTGTCCAACCTCTAATTTCTTTTGGTCCAACAGTATAAAAAGTTTGCAAATTAAGTAAACTATATGCTGAATTTAATAATTTATTTACTCCCGGCTCTTTAAGTCCTGCATCTGCTAAAAAATCTGTTTGGTCTTCTTTATCTAATTCTGCTATTTCAGCTTCTAATTGTGCAGCTATTGTTATAACCTGTGCACCAGTTCCTTCAAGAGCTTTTTCTACCGCTTGCGAATATTTATTCCCACTAACCGCCGAATCGTCGTCCACATTACAAACGTATAAAAACGGCTTATCAGTAAGTAAAGCTAAGTCTTTTACATGCTCTTTGTCGTCGTTGCTCAGGTCTATTGTGCTAACGTTTTCAAAATTTTCAATATGTTCCTTATATTTTTCTAATATTGGAGCAGCTTTTATAGCATCTTTGTCTCCAATTTTTATTAATTTTTTAAGCCTTTCTATTTTTTTTGTAACAGACTCTAAATCTTTGAGTTGCAATTCAAAATTTAAAATTTCAATATCTCTAACTGGGTCTATTGAGCCTTCTACATGTTGTAAATTTTCGTCATCAAAACATCTAACTACATGAATAAGAGCATCTACATTTCTAATATCACTCAAAAAGCTATTTCCCATACCCTCTCCACTGCTCGAACCTTTTGCAAGTCCTGGAATATCTACAAAATCTACCGTAGTTTGAATAATTTTTTCCGCTGGCTCTATTCTATTTAGTTCATCAAGTTTATAATCTGGCACATAAGCCATGCCAATATTAGATTTATTTGTGCTAAAACTATAATTGGTTACTTCTGCCTTAGTATTTGAAAAACAGTTAAATATAGTTGTTTTACCAATATTAGTCAGTCCTACTATTCCACATTTTAATGCCATATTATTTTAATTTTATTTTTTTATTTTTTAATTGGCTATTGCCTTAATTTATTATTTTAAAAATCAATTCTTTTAACAATTCTCCATGATTTGCAGACACATTCCCTACCCCTTTTGATTTTAAATCATATTCTCTCAAAAGCGAAATTATGCGAAGCAGTTTTACTTTACTATATTTCTGAGATGCTGTTATATAGTCTTTTACAAAAAATGGATTTACTTTTATTTTTGATGCAATTTCGGAATTACTTTTGGCTCCTGCATAATGCACCATTAATACTTTTACAAAAAAGAAATATAAAGCAGTGAGTGTTAGCACAAAAGGATTATCTTTTGGATTTTTTGAAAAATAATTAATAATTTTATTTGCTTTATCTAAATTCTTAAAAGTAAGAGCATTTTGTAATTCAAAATTATTATAATCTTTACTAATTCCTATATTTTCCTCAATAATTTTTGGAGTAATTTTACTCCCCGCAGGAATACTTAACGAAAGTTTGTCTAATTCGTTTACAATTTTTTTCAAATCCGTGCCAAGATAATCCGTTAGCATACGGCTTGCAATTTGGTCTAATGTGAAATGTCTCTCTTTCAAATATTCTGTTATCCAAGGTGCTACCTGATTGTCATATAGCTTTTTAGATTCTAAAACAATCGCATTTTTTTTAAGAGCTTTATAAAGTTTTTTGCCTTTGTGCAAACTTTTATACTTATAATTGATTACAAGAACGGTAGATTTTTGCGGTTTTTGAGCGTAATAAACAAGGTCTTCAATTTTCTTCAAATTTTGAGCTTCTTTTACTATAACTACCATTCTATCAGCCATCATAGGAAAACGTCTTGCAGTAGTATCTATTGTTCCTGCCTCAATATCCTTTCCATAAAGAACCATCTGATTAAATACTTTTTGGTCTTCGGGCAAAGCATTTTTGGCAATATAATCGGTTATTTTATCAATAAAATAAGGTTCATCGCCCATCAAAAAATAAATTTGATGATAAATTCCTTTTTCTAAATCGCTGTATATTTGTTTAAAAGTCATTTTAAATAAAAAGATAACTATATGAAAATAAATACTATAATAAAAATATTTGTCGCAAAGATACAATTTTTTATTTAATTGCAGAAAAGTTAATAATAAAAAATTGGAAAGAGTTACTGATAGCTAAAATTTTGTATTAATCAAATAATATTATAATTTTGAAGAAATTTTATATTGGCAATAAGCATATTTTTATTAACAAATTTAATAAAAAATTGTAAAAAAATTGCAATAAATAAACCAATCAAATGAAAATAGGTTTTGATGCCAAAAGAGCATTTTATAACAAAACAGGACTTGGAAATTACAGTCGTAATATTTTTATATACTTAAATAAATATTATCCAGAAAACAAATATTTTTTATTTTCTCCAAAAGAAAAAAATTCTTATAATTTTGAAAATAAAGAAAATGCAAAAATTATTTTAGCAAATGGTTTTATTGGCAAAAAAATTCCTTCTTTATGGAGAACTTTTTTTATTAATAAAGACATTGAAAACGAACAACTTGATATTTATCACGGATTGAGTAACGAACTGCCCAAAGGTATAAATTCTAACACTACCAAAACAGTTGTAACAATTCACGACCTGATTTTTCTCCGATTTCCAAAACTTTACAAACCTGCCGACAGATTTATTTACAACAAAAAATTTAGATATGCTTGCCAAAAAGCTGATAAAATTATAGCAATTAGCAAACAGACAAAACATGATATTATAAGATATTATAAAATAAATCCTGAAAAAATAGAGGTTGTTTACCAGTCCTGCGACCCTATATATTATAAAAAGTGCAGTAGCCAAAAAAAAGAATTGGTGCGAAAAAAATATAACTTACCTTCGCAATATATATTAAATGTAGGAACGGTTGAAAAGCGAAAAAATATATTGTCGGCAATAAAAGCAATAAAATTTGGAAAAATTAATACGCCTTTGGTGATTGTGGGCAGAAAAACAAGTTATCAAAAAGAAATAGATAGGTTTATTGATGAAAATAATCTGAAAAATAAAATTATTTTTATAGAAAATGTAGATTTTTTAGATTTGCCCGCAATTTATCAAATGTCTTGTTTGTTTGTGTATCCATCTATTTTTGAGGGCTTTGGCATTCCAATTATAGAAGCAATAAATTCCAAAGTTCCTGTAATAACTTCAAATGTTAGTAGCCTGCCCGAAGCTGGTGGCAAAAACTCTATTTACGTAGAACCTTATAATATTGAGCAAATTGCTGAGGCTATTAAAAAAATATTAGATAACGAAACTCTAAAAAATGAAATGATAGAAAAAAGTTATAATTTTATACAAAAATTTAGAGGGCAAAATATTGCAAAAGATATTATGAATGTTTATTTAAAAGTAAAATAAATTTGAAAAATGAAAAATATAATCGTATTATCTCACCGTCGTTCTGGCACGCACCTAACCATAGATAGCATTATTAATAATTTTGCAGACTACCGTAATCACAATTACATAAATATTGACACTACAAAAGATGAATTTGAAAATAGAATTTCTACCAAAAAATTTGACGAAAAGATTAATAAAAAAACAATAGTAATAAAATCTCACTTTCTGCCAAATTTTCAATTTTATTATAAAAATAAAAAAGATGTAGAATATGTAGAAAATTTATTTAAAAACTCTCATATAATTTATGTTTATAGAAATGGACTTGACGTAATGGTCTCATTATTTGAGTATATGCGAGCCTACGACAAAGAAATTGCAAAAATGGATTTTAACGATTTCTTGCAAACAAAAAATAATTTTGACCCAGAAATAAAAAATTTTGATAGAATAGACTCGTGGAAACACCACATAAAAGCATGGCAAGAAAGCCGATTTGCAGACAAAATACTTTTTGTGAAATTTGAAGATTTAATATCTGATTTTGAAGAAACTATAAGCACAATATCCAAAAAGATTGGAGCAAAACCTGATGAAAAAATTGTGGATATAAGACTCAAAAAATCAAACAATAATATTTTGCGACCTTTTTACAATTTATCAAAAAAATTAAAAGGCATAAAAAAAACAAGCGTATCGGCACGAAAAGGTAAAATTGGAGGCTACAAAAACTACTTTAACGAAGAAAATTTGAAATTGTTTATTGAAAAAAATAGTGAATTTATGAAAAAAATTGGCTATTAAAAATCATTACTTAACCTTCAGAAAAGCCTTTTACTTATGGCATAATAATCTTTTTTTTTAGAACCAAAACCTTTATTGAAATACGCAACACCTTCAATATCAGACCCAACAAAATCAAACGTCAAATCTTTATTTGCATAATATTCTATAACTTTATCGTGAATAAAAAAGCTAAGTCCTTTTTTTCGTCCTTCGGGGGTTCGGGCAGAAACTTTTATTATTTGTTTGTCTAATTTGATTGCAAAAATAGCTGCAAGATATTTATTTTCAGCAGATACAGCAAAAAAAACTGCACCTAAATTATGTTCCAAAACATATACAATCAATTTTTTTAATGTTTCTAAATGTAGTTCTTTATTTTTAGCTTCACTAAATTTTATATCTTGTTTTTTAATATCAATATAAGTTTCAACATCATCTGATATTATAAATTTATAATCTGATTTATTTACTTTCTTTATATTTTTCTTATGGCTTTTGCTGTAATTTTGATATATATTTTCATAAGTATTATTTAAATAAAGTTCATAATTTGTTCTTTTTTTTGCGTTATATTTGCTCTCTAATTCTGACAAGTTATGATTTAAAGACATTTCTACAATCACGTATTTTTTTGGAATGGCTTTTAAAAATTCTTTAATAATAGATTTTGTAATTTCATTTTCGGAAAAAATACTATTTTTCTGAAAAAAAGTTGGCTGACGCAAATAGCTCAAAAAATATTTTTTTGCTGAAGTTAATGGCATAATATATTTATAATCAAGCGAGACAAGAGCCTCCCAATTAGGAGAAACAATATCAAGATACCAAGAGTATCCATAAATAAGACAATTTTTAGCCTTTTTTACATGGTTGTCCCATTTTTGCCTATCTATTTTGTTATGCTTTAAATATTTTATTTTCATAAATTGTTATGTAAAAACAAAATCGCTTTCGCCGTCTTGTAATGTCATATTTTTATCAATATATTTTTCTATGTTTTTAGAAATAACAAAATCTTTGATTATCATTTTTTTATGGATAAAAAATAGTTTTTTATTAGAAATAAATTTAACAATTTCCTTATTTGCAGTAAAAAATATTTTTGAATTATTGTTTATCAAAAATTGCATCAAAAAACTTACTATTAAATCAATATTTTCTGAAGAAAAATATATATATGGAATTTTCACCTCTCCATCTATTTGAGTTAAAAGCACAACTCCAATTATTTTCTCTTTATAATAAATTTTTATCAACTTATTTTTAAATTGTTTTTTTATCAGACTAAAATAATATTTTTTTTGTGCATTTGTGTTTTCCTCATTCTTTATTTCCGTTAGCCAAGGATATTTCAGAATCCAATTTAATTCATTTTTGCCTCGCCTAATAACTTCATTTTTATTATATAAATTTATAAAAGTTTCGGCTTCCTTATCAACAGTTTCTATTTCAACAGTTTTAATTTCATCATTCTTTATTTTTAATAAATAAATATAATGATATATCCTCATTTTTAAATTTAAAATAGCATCAATAAATTTCAATAAAAAGGTTAAGTGTTTGAAAAAATGTATTTTACGTGGTAATATTTCAGCAAAGTTAAACTTCAAAAAACCTTTAAAATTGTAGATTTCTTTTACTGCCAAAAATCTGTTTGTGCTTAGTATAATTTTTTTAGTTCGGTCTGTGAGGTCTCTAAATATTAAATTGCTATCCCATTCGTCTAACAGTTTATAAAACAGAAACATAGAAATTTTTTTTCCCTTTTCTTTATCTGTCCACCAGCAACTATTCCAACAAATTTTTAGGTCTTGCTTTATATTAAGTTTTTCTGGCAAAGCACCAATATAACCAACAATTTGTTTATTTTTATCAATAGCTACAATCAAAACAGTGTCGTTTTGTGAAGCTCTTGGATTGTGAATTTGAGAAATTGCTCTTTGCCTACTTATTGGAATTAACTTGCTTTTTTTATACAAATCTGAATTTATAAAATCTTGTAATTCAAATAGTTTAATTGATTTTATTTCCATATTTTAATTAATCTTTTGAGCAACTGCCTTACGTATGTCTTCAATGTTTTCAAAATCAAGCATTTCGTCTAACTCAAAATTTATATCAAAATGTTGCTCTATTAAATTAATTATAACTGCATGATTTAGAGAATCCCACGAGGATATTTCTTCAAAAGTAGTTTCAGAATTTATTGTATTTTGGCTTAAATTCAGTTGTTTTTCTATTATTCTAATTATTTCACTTATTATCATTTTTCATGTTATTTATATTGTTATTAGTTTATATATTTTTACAATATATATATATATTATTATATTCTTTAAATCCCATTTTTTCGTAAACAGGTTTTCCGAGTTTAGTTGCATGCAAAACAAATTTTGTATTTCCTACTTCTATCGCCTTGTTTATTGCATGAATAGTTATTGCCGTGCCAAAACCTTTTTTGCGATATTCATCTTTTGTTGCAATCATATAAAGCCCAGAATAACTGCTACTTGTATATAACAGTGAAGTTGCTACAGGAACTTTATTATAATAGCCAAGATACATTTCCACTGATTTATTTTTCAATGCTGCTTCAAAAAAGTATAATTTTAGCTTATCTGTTTTATATATTTGCTCATTTACGATTTTCAGCCAATTTTTTAATTGCTCTCTGTTTGATATTTTTTGTATTGTAAAATTTTTAGAAACAATAAAATTTTGTTTATTACTAATATTAAGATACATACCACTCCATTTTACAATAGGAAGAAAATCTTGCTTTTTAATTTCTATCAAAAATTCTTTTGCTAAATCAGAATTTACTGCCCAATATTTTGGTGCTTTGTTAGTTTTAATAAGTTTACTAATTTCTATAATATTATCTAATAAATTTTTAGAACTAATATTTGAGTTTAATATAAAATTAGGCCAAGAATATTTTTTATTATTAATAAAACAAAAATTATCATTTGTATAATAATCAATATTTTCTGAATTTTTAAAAATTAGAAAAAAGTCTATTAAATTTTTTTCAATATAAAATTTTATCTCATTATTATTTATCATTATAAATTGTTTTTAACCTATTTTTATCAATTTTTCCGTTGGTTGTATGTGGAAATTTTGAAATATTTACTATTTCTTTTGGAATCATATATTTAGGCAACTTGGTTTCCAAGTATTCCATCAATTTTAATATATTTTTATCATAATTTTCAGTATAGAGGATTATTTCTTCTATTCCTAATCTATTAGTAATATTTAAGGCAACTACAACTAATGCATCATCAAAATTACTTGCAACAGCCTCAATTTCATGCAATTCCACCCTATATCCTTGTATCTGAATTTGATTATCTAAGCGTCCACAAAAAATAAAATCTCCATCGTCGTCAATATATGCCAAATCTCCTGTTTTATAGTATCGTTTCTCTTCATTGTTTCTTTTTGTATAAAAGAAAGAAGTTTGATTAAGTTTCTTATTATTAAGATATCCCGATGATATTTGACTACCAGACAAACAAATTTCTCCTATTTCTCCATTTTTAATTACCTGATTATTAGCGTCTATAATAATTGCATCGGTATCTCCAAATGGTCTTCCTATGGAAACAATATTGTTTCTGCTTTTTATATTATATTTTTCTATTTTATAAAAAAATGTATTTATTGTAGCTTCAGTGGGTCCATAAAGATTATAAATTTCTGCATTTGGTAAACATTTTTGCCATTCCAAAACAAGATTTTTATCTAATTCTTCGCCTCCTAATGTATTGTATTTAACACTATTTAATTTTATTGAATTAAAATATGGCTTTAAGTAATGCAAAATTGCAGGCGTTAGTTTTGCAAAAGTAATTTTATGTTTTAACATTATTTTATAAGCAGCAAGATACTTAACTTTACCAGAAGGAACAGTATATACACTTGCTCCTAAATATATTGGCAACAAATATGCGTGAATAGAGGCATCAAAAGTAAGTTCATATAATTGTAAAAACGTATCACTATTATTAAGTTTAAAATTGGTGTTTAAAAAATTATTAAAATTTGCCTCAACATTAAAAAAGGATATTTTTACACCTTTTGGAATACCTGTGCTGCCAGATGTAAATATTATATACATTAAATCGTTTTTGTCTATTTTTGGCAATATTATTTTACTACTATTTAATGATAAGTTTTTTGTTTTTTCCTCAGATATAATTAACTTATATTTTATTTGATTTAGTATAAGATTATTTCGCTCTTCTGGGTGCAACGGATTGAGAGGAACAAAAGTGCAACCCATAAACCAAACAGCAAAAATAGAAGCATATGTTTCAATATCATCTGTTACATAGATAATTACAACATCATTTTTTCTTACGTTATTTTCTTTTAAATAATTTATTATTGAAATTATTTTTGCCTCAAAATCTTTATAAGTCCAAAATTTGTCTTTAATACAAAAAGCAATTTCATTGGAATATTCTGAAAAATTATTGAGTATTTTTTGTAAAAACATCTTTTTAAAATTGTTTATTTCTAATAAAAAATTATCTTATTATCATATTTTTTCCAAAAAATGATTTTATAAAATAATATAAATTTTGCTGTTTAATTATTTGTTGGGCAGTCTTACCATTCTTCTCCATTGCTATTCGTTGGATATTTTTGCTAATAGAGTCATGTTTTAAACCAGCAGTCCCAAAAGTTATTTCGGCAAATTTATTATTAAAAATGATGTTAAAAAATTCTTTTGAAACTTTATTATCTGTAAACGGAAATGCAAATATTTTATAATCTAAATTAAATTTTTTGCAAATAAAATCGCTACTGTTTTTTGTTTGTCTGACTTGCTCTTGAATGTCAAGATGTTGATATTTAGGGTGATCTATGCTATGGCTTCCGATAGCAAATCCGTCAGAAATTAAACTTCTTATTTCTTGACTACTTAAATATGGCTTTTGTTTTATCAAATAATCATTAAAATTTAAGTCTATGTTTTGTGCAATTTTATCCAAATTATTTCTTTCGGAATATTTTATTTTTTTAATTTTCTCTACCGAAAAAGGGTCAACTTTGTTTAATAATTGAATATTTATTTTATTTTTATCAAAAATTTTATCAATTATTAAACTTGCTTTGTATCTAAAAAACAGGTCTTTATTATCTATAAAATCTGAATTTAGAAAAAATGTTGCAGGCACACCTTTTTGTTTTAAAATTGGAGCAATAGTGTGGTAACATTCTCGCAAGCCATCGTCAAACGACAGAAAAAAAGATTTTTTAGTTATTATTTGTTCCTTGTTTATGTGTTTTTTGAGTTGCCAAAAATCTATTGGTTTATATTTTTTTAATAAAAAATCTAAATCTTTTATAAAATCTTTTTTAGATTTAATTTTATAAAGATACTTAATATGAGGCAGTTCATTATCGCTAATGCTATGATAAAAAACTGATATTATTTTTGATTTTTTCATTATAATAATTTTCTTGCAAGTATTTTGTAAAAAAGGCTCATGCTTTTTTTTAGCAAAAATATTGTTTTTTTGCTAATTTTAAATAAATTTGTGTTCTAAATTTCTAAAAATTAAAGATATGAAAAAAATAACTATTTTATTAGGTTTAATAATGTTTGCAAGTTTGTTTGCAAATGCACAAAGAGGCAAGGTTACATGGATGAGTTTGGCAGTGAAAGGCGGCTACGGCTCTTCTATGATGATGCACATGGAATCGCTTAATGACCAGAATGTTACCTACAAATATTTTTCACCATCTTATTTTGTTGGAGGACGTTTTGGACTAACTTTTGGGCAAGTTGTGGGAGTTTCCACAAATGTTTTGTATTCTGATTTTATGCAAGGCTATTCCATTGATAACTTGGGGACTAAATATGACAAGCAAACAGACTTTAAAGCATTAGACGTTGATGTAACACTCCGTTTAACAAGCCCAACAAGTTTTTACTTTGAAATAGGACCAAAATTTACTAAAATAAATAGCATAACTAATAGTATGCCTCCTACAAGTTCAATTATTTCTGTAGATGTTATGGATAATTACAAACCAAATTGGACAAGCATATTACTTGGCATGGGATTTATGCCCTATCGTTCGGATAGAGTAGAATTGAGTCTGGGTTTTAGAGCATCTTATGGCTTTTCAAGTATTATTACAGATAACAATCAGTATTATGCTGTAAAAGATGCAGTTTACTCTCCAACATATACAGACCCAACAACTAATCCAATTCAACTTTATGGAGTTGTGGAGTTAAATTATTTGTTTGGATATTTTGGAACTGCAAATTGTGGCAAATTTAAAGTTATACTTTTTAAATAAATACAAGTTCCAGCTTAAAAATCCGACTAACAACCAACTCCAAGCAAGAGCTTAGCTCTACATTATACAAAATAAAAAAATTCCACACAAAGAAACATTTTCTAAATTAAAGCACATGAAAAAAATCTATATACTACTTGTAATCAACCTACTGTCAATTAACCTTATTATTGCACAAGATACTTTAACTGTTCTACAATATAATTTATTATACTATGGATTGTATAATGATTATTGCACTAATGATAATAATGGTTTATCGGGAAAAACCGAATATTTAAAAACTATAATAAATGATAATCAACCCGATATTTTTACTGTAAACGAAATTGCAGACGACGATGCAATACACAGCTACTTACTTAATAATGTTTTCACTTTAAATGAAAATATTAAATCAACATATTTAAGAGGCTCTACACAAGGAGATCATCTAACAAGCCAAATTTATTATAATTCGTCAAAACTAACACTTTTAAAAGAATATTTTATTTATGGCTATCCACGAAAAGTGCATACTTATAAATTTTACTATAACTCACCAGATTTATTGGAAGGAGACACAGCTTATTTTTATTGCTTTGTAGCTCACCTTAAAGCAGGTAGCGAACCCAGCGATGCAGAAGACAGAGCAACTTCTACCGAAAATGTTATGGAATATATCGGAAGACTTGGTGAAGGTAATTATCTTTTTATGGGAGACTTAAATCTTTATACAGACGAAGAAATTGCCTATCAAAATTTAGTGAATCCTGATAATAATAACTTAAAATTTAACGACCCTGTAAATGCAGAAGGAGAATGGCACAATAATGAATATTATGCTAATTATCATACTCAATCAGCTTTTTACACAGGCTCTTGCGGTGCGGGAGGAGGTATGGACGACCGATTTGATTTTATTTTAATTTCAGACAATATAAAAAATAACTCCGACAAAATAGAATACATAAACAATAGTTACACAACTATTGGGCAAGATGGAGAGCACTTTAATAGTGGAATAAATTATCAAGGAAACAGTAGCGTTTCGGCTGATATGCTTGATGCAATATCATACAATTCAGACCATTTGCCAGTAATGTTAAAATTAGAAATTAATCAAACTCCAATATCTGTAAAAGAAATTGTCCAAAATAAAATTGATATAATAATTAATAACCCTGTTCAAGAAAAATTAAATTTGCAAATTTTCTTAAACGATTTATTATTAGAACAATATCTAAACGTAGAAATATATTCTATAATGGGAAATTTAAAATATCAAAGCAACTTGAATATTGACAATAATAAAATAAACTATCAAATACCAACCTACAACTTAAACCAAGGATTGTATATTTTGAAAATTTCTACAGAAAATTCTGTTTATTATTCCAAAAAATTTATAAAAATATAGCACTAAAACAAAAAAAATGATTGTTCGTAAACTAAAATGTCCTCAATGTGGAGCAAGTAAAATAAACCAAGTGCAAACAGGATTCATATATTGCGATTACTGCTCCTCGTTTATGGGCTACGATTTTGAAGTAATTCAATCGGAAGCAATGGAGGCATTTGTTATGAAAAATGGACAATTTCCACCAAAAACTCAACAATATTTAAACTTAGCTAAAAACTTAGGAGAAGCAGTTAAAACAAAAAATGCCGCAAATTATATTTCATATGCTTTTGACATGCACCAGCTTGAAATAGAAATATTTCCAAAAAGATTCTCTCCAAAAATGAAAGTAACTGGTTACCGAAACAAATATCTTAGTTTTTACAAAAAATTTCTTTTAGAACAAGTTGAAAATAACTATTTTGAATATCAAAAATCAATTACTGAAAAAACTGCAAATTTACAACAAAAAATTACCAGCGAAATAATAAACAACAAACCAAAATGGACTTACGATAAAAATTTAGAAAATTACTTAGACGGCGTGCAAGAAATCACAAAAGATTATACATCTAAAATAATGAATTATAAATGTTTAGAACATTATCCAGAACCAGTGAATGAAACTTATAATAAAATGTTATATAATCAAACACTAAATGCCTATATTAGTTATCTTGACGAAGAAGCCTTTAAAAAAGCTGCAAAATATTTGAATATTACAACCGAATATATTGAAATTGAAAATATTAATGTTGAAAATAAAAATTGTATGGCTTGCAATGCCCAAATTAATGTGCCTGAAAATGCCGAAGCCATAATTTGCGAATATTGTGGAAATAAAAACAACATTAAGCAAAAAGCATTATCGTGCTTAAACTGTGGCTCACCAATAGACCTGAAAAACGAAAAATGTGAATATTGCAGTTGGTCTATCAAACAAATTGACTTTGCACATAAAAAAACAGAGCAAAAAAATAAAGAAAAAACATCAAAAAAAGAAGACACACAAACAACTACCAAAAAGAAAAAAGGATTTTTTGGTCGTTTCTTTGGATAAATTATTATTACTAAATAATAATATCCTAAAAATTTTTATTTTTTCTAAATTTCAATACTTTTGCCGGCTATATAAAATATCAAATTTTTATTCCAAGTTATGGAACTTTTGCAAAATTTATTAGAGCTATTTATTTACAATCCAGAAAAACCAATGCTATTCAATAGCGGTGCGTTTTTCTTGTTTTTTGCTATTTTTATTGTAATTTATACTATTTTTAGCAAAAATAAGTGGTTTGTATCTATTTATGTAATTATTTTTAGCCTCTTTTTTTACTACAAATCAAGCGGCGTATATCTGCTAATACTTGTTCTTACAACAGTTACCGACTTTTCTTTTGCCTTCTTACTCCACCGAGCCAACAAAAAATTCTGGCGAGTTTTTTGGATGATAATGGGAGTAATTCCCAGTCTCGGACTACTTGCATATTTTAAATATACCAATTTTATACTATTCAATTTTTCGGCAATAGTTCAAAATAATTTTTCGCCACTTGATATTTTCTTACCAATAGGTATATCATTCTACACCTTCCAGTCAGTTAGTTACGTGCTTGATGTATATTGGGGAAAATTAAAACCTACCAAAAATATATTAGACTACGCATTTTTTCTTTCATTTTTTCCACAACTCGTAGCAGGACCTATTGTAAAAGCACACCACTTTTTGCCACAACTAAAAATGAAAAGAATTGTTAGCAAACAAGCCTTATATTCAGGAGTTTGGCTAATAATGATAGGACTTTTCAAAAAAGCCGTAATAGCAGATTATATATCTCAATACAACGACCTAATATTCGCATCACCACACACTTACAGCGGATTTGAAAACCTTATGGCAATTTATGGATACACACTTCAAATTTATCTTGATTTTTCGGGATATTCCGACATGGCAATCGGATTAGCTCGCATAATGGGCTTTGACTTAGGAATAAATTTTAACTTTCCGTATCAAGCACAAAACATTACAGACTTTTGGAGACGTTGGCATATTTCGCTCTCAACATGGCTAAGAACATATATTTATATCCCACTTGGAGGAAACCGAAAAGGGAAAATTAGACAATACATCAACCTAATGCTAACCATGTTAATAGGAGGACTTTGGCATGGAGCAAATTGGAAGTTCGTGTTTTGGGGAGCATTGCACGGCATTGGGCTTGCAGTGCATAAATCTATGAGCAAAATACTTGGCAAAATGCCAGACAACTTTTTCACAAAATTTATTTCATGGTTTATTACATTCCATTTTGTAATATTTTTGTGGATATTTTTCCGAGCAACAGACATAGATATTGCAACATCTTTTCCCACATTTGTAAATGGAATGCCAGCAGAAATAATAAAAACAGAAACAATTGACGCATTCTCGGTATCATGGATGATGGTCAAAAATGTTTTCACAGATTTTAACCCCGCTCTTGCACTACATTTTGTTGATGTAAGGCTAACATGGGTTATATTTGTAATAATAGGATTTTTAATGCACACAATACCAAACAAATGGAACGAGAAACTTATTGAATATTATGTAAAATCTCCATATATTTTAAAATTAATTTTATTTATTATAACCGTTCAACTCGTTGTGCAATTCCAAAACGAAGACGTGCAACCATTTATATATTTTCAATTCTAAAAATTGATAATCTACTTCAAAGTAATATCCAAGCTCCAGCTTGCTTCTAATTTCATTCTACTCAAACTGGAACTTGAAATTACTTTTTAAATAAAATGAAACACCCATTCGGGGTGATTGTTATCACAATCATATAGCTAACACAATATAAATCTCTCGCACACAAGGAGATGATTAAAATAAATTTAAAACAGATGAAAACAAAAACAATATTTTTTATACTATCAATATTCATTGCAATAAATGCTTATTCACAAGAAATAATAATAAATTTTGATGCAGCAGGACAAAGCTCACAAATAGACTACGTAAAAGTAGAAAATATTACCAAAAACATTCAAACAACAACAACAGAAGACTTTATAAACCTCTCCACTACAACAGAAGTTGATAACTTTGAAAATATAAAAAACAATATAAAAATTTATCCAAACCCATTTACAGACAAAACAAATATTGAATTTTATTCAGAAAAAAATCAAAAAATAAATATAACTATTTGCGATATTACAGGAAAAATAATTATTAATTCTGATGAAAATATAAAACAAGGAACTCAAAATTACAGCTTTAAAGCAGGAAAATCTGGAATATATTTTATATCAATAAGTGGAAATAATTTTCAAATAAATGAAAAAATAATTAGTGTAGAATTATTTTCAGGAAACACACGACTCACAACCCTTACTCCAAAATCTGAAACAAAACAAACAAAAAATCTTTTTTACGAAATAGGCGACCAACTAATATTCACAGCCTATTCATCTGAAATGGCATCAATAATTAGCTCATCTCCAACCATTTCGGATACCTATACATTTGAATTTGCAGAATGCACAGACTACGACCAAAACAATTATGCAACAGTAAAAATAGGAAACCAAGTATGGATGGCAGAAAACTTAAAATCAGACCATTATACCAATGGAAATACAATAAACGAAAGTTATTATTATGAAAACAATAGCTCAAATGGAGAAATTTATGGCAAGCTATACACTTGGTCGGCAACAATGAACGGAACAACAGGAAGCAACAACAACCCAAGTGGCGTGCAAGGAGTTTGCCCCACCGGCTGGCACGTGCCAAGCGACTCGGAATGGGATATTTTGAAAGAAGAACTCGGAGGCTGGGAAGTTGTGAATGGAAAAGTAAAAGAAACAGGAACAGAACACTGGGAAGCTCCAAATTCAGATGCAACAAACGAATCTGGACTAACTATTTTGCCTGCCGGACTAAGATGGGGAGACGACGGAAGCTATCAAGATTTAGGAGAACGAGCAAATTTTTGGTCAACAACAGACTCCGACGACCCTGAATTTCTATATTATGCAGGCGGATACAGATTCCTTTCAGGAACTCCATCTGGATACTGGGACTTACAAGCATTTGACCCCAAAAATCACGGAAAATCAATAAGATGTATTAAAAATTAAAAATAAATAAAAATCTTTTTGTAAATTAAATATTAAATTTCTATTTTTATACCTTTCAAAAAAAACAAATAAAATTATAAAATATTATGAACGAAGAAGCAGACATGTATCTTGACGATGCAAAAGAACGAATGGGTGAATCTGTAAAACACCTTGAAAATGAGCTATCTAAAATTAGTGCAGGAAAAGCAAATCCAAACATGTTGCGTGGTATTACCGTAGATTATTACGGAACACCAACTCCTCTAACACAAGTAGCAAACGTAGGAACTTCCGACGCACGAACAATAGTTGTCCAACCTTGGGAAAAACCAATGATAGAAGTTATTGAAAAAGAAATAATGAAAGCAAATCTTGGTTTCAACCCCGCAAACAACGGCGAAATAATTAGAATAAATGTGCCAGAACTTACACAAGAAAGACGATTGCAACTTGCAAAACAAGTTAAAAACGAAGGAGAAAATGCAAAAATAGCTATCAGAAATGTAAGAAGAGACGCAATTTCGGAAATTAAAAAACTTGAAAAAGAAGGACTCTCCGAAGACTATTCTAAAACAATCCAAGACGAAGTGCAAAAAATAACAGACTCTGAAATCAAAAACGTAGATAAACTAATAGAAGCTAAAGACATTGAAATAACAAGTATTTAATATTTTTTTTCAACAAATAAAACAAAAAAAATGGTACAAGAAATTCAACGAATAGAAAGAAGTGTGAAAGAAAGAATGTTTTCGGATAAAGTGTTAATAAATTTTTGGTTAAATTTCTTTATACTAAACGGAATAACTGGTGGAATAATGGGACTAATAATTTATTTCCAAAAAATTATTAGAATAGACAAATTCTTTTTAAGAAAAAAAGACTACTACGCCTCATTAATTGCATACACAGAAAAAAATGCACAAGAAAAAGGTAAATACGAGGAAGTTAGTGGAGACTTAACCAACCTTCAAAATTTTTACGAAACTAATTATATTGCAAAAATTAGCGAAATAGGACCAGCAAAAGCCTTCTTCCTTACAATACTAACATTCGGAATATGGGGACTTGTAGTGAGTTACAAAATAAACAAAGCATGGGACGAGTTTCAAACTTTTGAACAACAATTTGACGAACAACTTAGTGCAATTTGGATAAAACTTGAACTTATAAAATATCCTCTAAATTTTAAAACAGACGAAAATATAAAAAGAAATTTTTGGATTCAAATTTTATTAAGTTTTATTACCTTCGGTATCTGGGGAATTGTGTGGCAATACAAAACTCATACAGACCCAGAAAATATTTACAAAGAATTTCATGCAGTAGAAGACACTGTTTTACAAACAATAAAAAAATAAATTAATCAAATATATTATAAAAATAAAAGCAGAGAACTTTAAAATCTCTGCTTTTTTTTCTTTAATTTTAAAACTTAACAAAATGCAAAAACTTAAAAGCACAATAGAAAAAGCATGGGAAAACAAAGACCTCCTAAAACAAGAAGACGTAAAAACGGCAATTAGAGAAACAATTGAACTTATAGACAAAGGAAAACTGAGAGTAGCCGAACCTTCGGGAAACGAATGGATTGTAAACGAATGGGCAAAAAAAGCAGTACTAATGTATTTCCCTATTCAAGAAATGAAAAAAATGCAAGCAGGAGATTTAGAATTTCACGATAAAATTCCTCTTAAAACAAACTATAAAGAACTGGGAGTAAGAGTAGTTCCCCATGCCGTTGGACGATACGGAGCATATATTGCCAAAGGAGTAATTATGATGCCTTCTTACATAAATATTGGGGCTTATGTAGATAGTGGCACAATGGTAGATACTTGGGCAACAGTAGGTTCATGTGCTCAAATTGGCAAAAATGTGCATCTTAGCGGAGGTGTTGGTATTGGTGGAGTGCTTGAACCTGTGCAAGCTGCTCCCGTAATTATTGAAGATAACTGTTTTATAGGCTCACGATGTATTGTAGTAGAAGGAGTTAGAATAGGAAAAGAGGCTGTGCTGGGAGCAAATGTAGTTATAACTGGCTCTACAAAAATTATTGATGTAACAGGCTCCGAACCAAAAGAATATAAAGGATATATACCAGAACGTTCTGTTGTTATTCCGGGAACAAGAACAAAAAAATTTCCCGCAGGAGAATATCAAATACCCTGTGCATTAATTATTGGAAAACGAAAAAAATCCACCAACCTAAAAACATCTCTAAATAACGCACTTAGAGAGCATGATGTAGCTGTTTAATAAAAAAACAAAAAAGCGAACAACTTAAAATATGAGTTCGCTTTTTAAATTAAAAATTAGAGGTTAATAACTATCCGTTAGGCATTTCTTCGCCTTCTTCTTCGCTGTCTCCTTCGCTGTTTTCGGGAGGCGAGGTGGACGACGAACCCCTGTAGATAATATAGTCGTTGTATTTAACCTCATTACGCTCTGCCCAAATACCAGCCCCCAAGTTGTTAAGCCTAACCAGCTGACTATAAATACTGTTAGCAAGTTCCAAACGGCTATCGGTTGCAATATTTCTTGTTTCTATTGCAAAACGCTTGTCCTCTATTTTCTGATTAAACAGATTATTAACAGTTTCAAACTCGTTGGCAACATTTTGCAACTCTGGTGCAAACTTATCGGCAAGCTGCCTAACTGGTTGGTAGGGTAACAATTCTGGCGAGTAGGAATATTTTTCTGATTATTATTTTTACTACAGACGAGCTTTGGGTTTTAACAGACAAACTTTTTTGTTTTACAGACAAGCCTTTTGTCTCTACAAAAAACAAACTTTTCAAAAATTCCATACTTTTGAATAGTTCTCACCTACAAAAATAAACTTTATAAAAGTTGTTTGTAGTAATCAAAAAAAATATTAATTTTACTTCTTTAAAAATAAATAAAAACCACAACCTTTAATCGACAACTTTAAAACTACAACTTTGTCAAAGTGAAAAAACTTTGACAAAGCAGAGCCTTTACAACGAAAAAAACGCCTTTGACAAAGTTTTTCACTTTGTCAAAGTTGTGGCTACGAGAAAAAAGTAAATAATAAAAAATAATAAATACAATGATTATGAAAAAATACACTTCTCCTTTAGAGTGTAATAATTATTACCATGTTTACAATCATGCTGTGGGCAAAGATAATCTATTCAAAAACAACGGGAATTATATATATTTTCTAAAAAAATACGCCAAGTATATTAGCCCAGTTGCCGATACTTTTGCCTACTGCCTACTGCCTAATCATTTTCATATAGCCTTACGCATAAAAGACGAACAGCAAATAGAGAACACAATAAAAACTGATTTAAAGATTAAATCAACAAATAAATTAGACTATAAAAAATATATTAGTAAACAATTTTCCAATTTATTTAGCTCCTATACACAAGCATTTAATCGTCAAAACGAAAGAACAGGAACATTATTTGAACGACCGTTTAAGCGACTGCATATAGATTCTAATAATTACTTTCGTGAAATTATTCACTATATTCATTTTAATCCAGTTCATCATGGCTTTGTAGAAGACTTAAGAGATTGGAAATATAGTTCGTTTGAAAGTTTCTTCTCCGAAAAAGCAACACTATTAAAAAGAGCAGAAGTAATTGATTGGTTTAATAATAAAGAAGATTTTTATACCTTTCATAAAAAAGAAATTAAAGAAAAAGCAATAATAGATTTAGAATTATAATATACAACAACAAGGGCTTAAACCACAACTTTGTCAAAGTAAAAAAACTTTGACAAAGCAGAAAAAGGGCTTCGCTCGCCTTTGACAAAGTCCCAAGACTTTGTCAAAGTTGTGGCTACGATAAAAAAAAGTTGTGGCTACGATAAAAAAAGTTGTGGCTACGAATAAAAAGTAAATAAATAAAATAAACATAAAATGACAATCCAGCAATACATAGACAGTATTAGCAAACGCTACCAATCCGGAATAGCAGGAGAACACAGCTACCGTGCCGATTTAGAAACTCTAATACGTGGATTAGTGCCAGAGGTAGAAATTACAAACGAACCACTAAAAGTTACTAAGGCAGGAAACCCCGACTATGTTATTACTCGCAAAAAAACACCCATCGGATTTATAGAAGCCAAAGATGTTGGCAAGGACTTAAACAGTAAAAACTATAAAGAACAGTTTGAAAGATACCGAAATGCTCTTGATAATCTTATAATAACAGATTATGTTTGGTTTCAGTTTTTTCAAGAAGGAAAACTAATACACCAAATACGTATTGGCAATATTGAAGGCAATACAATAAAACCAATTACCGATAACTTTGAAAAGTTTGAAAATCTAATACAAAATTTTTGCACTTTTATTGGACAAACCATCAAATCCAGCAAAAAACTCGCAGATATGATGGCAGCAAAAGCCCGACTATTACAAATTATATTAGAAAACGCTGTTACTTCCGACGAAGAAACACAAGAAAACACATCTTTAAAACAACAATATCAAACATTTAAAGAAATATTAATACACGACCTAAACCCAAAAGCCTTTGCAGATATATATGCACAAACTTTGGCTTATGGAATGTTTGCAGCACGCCTGCACGACAAAACATTAGAAAATTTTAGCCGACAAGAAGCAGCCGAACTGATACCAAAATCTAATCCGTTTTTACGTAAGCTATTCCAATATGTAGCAGGTTACGATATAGACGAACGGCTAATTACAACCGTTGACAACCTTGCCGACGTATTTAGAGCAACCA
>Ga0193956_1000110_pt1 | contig 36077 bp, 34 predicted proteins | sample BB_7_MG_FD_140358 | JGI IMG/M metagenome (GOLD analysis project Ga0193956, IMG submission 140358) | Microbial mat bacterial communities from the Broadkill River, Lewes, Delaware, United States - BB_7_MG | ecosystem: Environmental > Aquatic > Freshwater > River > Microbial mats | place: USA...
ATAAAATGTTCGATATTAATAGTAGTTGGTTTATCAGTTCCACAAATATAGCATTTATTGTGAAAGTCATTTTTTACAAGTGTTAAAACATCTCCACATTTATAGTCTCCACTCTTTTTGCTTTTTTCACTTTCTAAGCAAGATGGTACTGATGTAGATTTTTCTATATAAACCACTACTTTGCCTTTTTAAGTAGTCTAATTTCATTAAGTTCAATTTGTAATTCATCGGGGATAAACATCTTAGGCATTTTGTCAAAGTCACCACTTAATAACTTAAGTCTACTTCTCTCTTCTGGGTTTAACTCTTTTTGTAGGGATAGTTTGCGATACTCTTTTATATGCTCTTTTAATTTTATTGAAAAAGTATCAACATCAAAATAACTTTCAACTAAAACATCATAAGAGTATTTTGATAGGTCTTCTATAACTTCTTGACTTTCTAAGTCATAAATTACACTATTATCAATTGATGATAAAACAAAAGGGGAGTGAGTTGTTACAATAAACTGAATATTTGGAAATAGTGTTGTAAGAAGTGGTAGAACCTGTTTTTGTAACTCTAAATGTAGATGAGTTTCAACCTCATCAATTAGAACAAGCCCCTCAATATCAAAACTTTTAGACTCTGAAGCCTCTATTTTTATAATTATCTCGGTGATAATATCAAGAATAGCAGAGTAACCATCAGAAAGTGTATTAAAATCGAAAGGTTCACGGTTTGGAATATGAATTTTATAGTCGTAGTCATCAAAAATAAACTCAAGTTTTAGATTCTTTTCGTTAAAGATTTTTTTTAGAATATTCTCAAAACTTTTAAACCATTTATCAAGTTTTTCCAACTCTTCTAACTGCCTGTTTCTAAATAGATGTAACCTTTTCATCTCAAGGTTTACAAGATATTGGAGAAATTTAGAGTTCTGTTTTTCTTTTTTTGTTGAATACTTATCAAATTGATGCTTCATAACACCATTCGAAGCATTAACTTTGAATTTATGTACTATATCAAAATAAGAATATATAAAGTCTTGGCTTGAAATACTATTGAAAAGCTCTATATTTTGTTTTGTAAAGTAAACTCTAAAGCCTTTAAGTATTTTTCTTCTCTCTTCTTCATACTCATTCTTATCTTGAACCGATTTATCATAGTATGGTTTATCTTTATAATTTTTATGTTCTTCTAAATCTTTTTCTATTTTTATAATTAAATTGTCTAACTCCCATAATCTTTGATATTCATCAGAAAATATATTATTGAATACTCTATTCAACTCTTCTAAAACACTTGTTTTTCCACTTCCATTTTTACCAGTTAAAATAAGATGTTTTCTCTCTGTTTCTGAAAGTGGTATCTTTAAATTCTCAAGGTGTCGAACCTTTTTTATCTCTATCTCTGTTACAAAATTTTCCATACTGCTACTCTAATAAATTTATTTTTAAATAGAGATTATATTACAAATATTGAGTAGTTACTTAATTGGTATAATCCAGTAAAAAATAGGAGAAGTTTTGAATATCGGTATTATAGGAGTTAGTGGTTATACGGGATTAGAACTCTTAAAGATTCTTATAGCCCATCCAGAATTTAATATAACATATCTTGGAACAACAGAGGGTAATGAGCAGATTGAATCTCTTCATCCATCTCTTAGTGGAGTCTACTCTGCTGATGTTGAGAAAACAGATATAGTTGAAGTCTCTAAACAGTGTGAACTCGTATTTCTTGCTCTACCACATAAGACAGCTATGAGTTATGTAAAAGAGTTATCAAAGTTTGATATTAAAATTGTAGACTTATCAGCAGATTATCGATTAAAGAGAGAGACTTATGAAGAGTTCTATGTTCCACACATAGATCCAGATAACTTAGAAAAATCTGTTTATGGGCTTCCTGAACTTTTTAGAGATGATATAAAAAAAGCCTCTCTAATTGCTAATCCAGGGTGTTATCCAACAGCTTCAATTCTTGGAACAGCTCCTTTTCTAAAACATAAACTTAAAAACTCTACTATCATAATAGATGCAAAAAGTGGAGTTAGTGGGGCAGGTAAGAAGTTGTCTACAACTACTCACTTTGTAACAGTTAATGATAATATGTTTGCTTATAGTCCGATGGCTCATAGACACTCACCAGAGATAGAGGAGAAGTTATCTACTGTTTCAGGGGAGAGAGAAAAGGTTATTTTTGTACCTCATCTTGTGCCTGTAACTCGAGGAATGTTAGCATCTATCTATGTTCAAGTTGAAAATGAGATTGATCCAATTGCTCTATTAAAAGAGTTTTATAGAGATGAGAAGTTTATCCGTATTCGAGAAAAACCTGTATCTATGAAAGATGTAGCAGGAACTCACTACTGTGATATATATGCAAAATATTCCGATGGGGTTATCTATATTGAGAGTGCTATCGACAATCTTTTAAGAGGTGCAAGTTCTCTTGCTGTTGCTAATGCAAACCTTATGGCTGGATTTGATGAGGTGCTTGGACTTCCAAATTTCGCTTATGTACCGTAAGTAGAACTGTAAAAAGAGAGTTTAAATACTCTCTTAATAACTTCGGTAAAATTTCTTTTATACTTTGAAAAAGAAAGAGAGGCTCTTATGTCCTGTAAAAAAACCTATATAACTACCCCTATCTACTATGTGAATGATGTTGCTCATATCGGGCATAGCTATACAACTGTTATCGCTGATGCTATCGCTCGTTACTCTGACCTCATCGGTTATGACACTTTTCTCTTAACTGGAACTGATGAACACGGTCAGAAGATTGAGCAGAGTGCTGAAAAGAGAGGAAAAACTCCAAAAGAGTATGCTGATGAGATTAGTAAAACTTTTCAGGATCTATGGGACGACTTTGGAATCCGTTATGATCATTTTATCCGAACAACTGACGAATCACATAAAAAAGGTGTTCAGTTTGCTTTTAAGAAGATGTTTGATAAAGGTGACATATATAAAGATGTCTACTCTGGAAACTACTGTGTAAGTTGTGAAACTTTCTTTACAGATAGCCAACTTATCGATGGGACAGCTTGTCCAGATTGTGGTAAAGAGACATCTACACTTGAAGAGGAGAGCTACTTTTTTAGACTTTCAGACTATCAAGATAGACTTTTAAAGCACTATGAAGATAACCCTAACTTTATTCTACCTCCAGCAAAGAGAAACGAGATTATCTCATTTGTAGAGGGTGGACTTAAAGACCTCTCAATCACTCGAACAACTTTCGATTGGGGTGTAAAACTCCCTGAAGAGATGGGTGAAGAGAAGCATATTATGTATGTCTGGCTTGATGCACTCTTAAACTATATTACTGCTCTCGGTTACGGTGGTGATAATGAAAAGATGGACTACTGGCCTGCAAAACTTCACCTTGTTGGAAAAGATATTTTACGATTCCATTCAATCTACTGGCCAGCTTTCCTAATGTCTCTTGACCTGCCACTTCCTGATCATATTGGAGCTCACGGCTGGTGGACTCGTGATGGTCAAAAGATGAGTAAATCGCTCGGAAATGTTGTAAAACCTCGTGAAGTTGTTGATGCTTACGGTCTTGAGGCTTTCCGATACTTTATGCTTCGTGAAGTGCCGTTTGGTGGTGATGGTGACTTCTCTGAAAAAGCTCTTATTAGCCGAATCAATGGGGATTTAGGAAATGACCTTGGAAACCTACTTAATCGACTTATCGGAATGAGTGGAAAATATTTCGGTGGAACTTTTGATAGTGTTAGAGTTGATGAACTTTTCCAAGATGAGTTAACTAAAATCGGTGGAATAGAAGCAAAACTAAATGACTATATCTATAATATGCAGACTCACCGATACCTTGAGGATCTATGGAGAATATTAACGATCGGAAATGTGGCTATTCAGAAAAATGAGCCGTGGGCTAAGATTAAAACTGATCCTGATGAGGTGAAAGCTCTTCTAACTTTTATCGCAAATCTTCTCTCAAAAGTCGCTATCTCAATCTCACCTGTAATGCCTGAGACTGCTAAAAAGATGGCTGAATCACTCGGTATTGAGATAAATCGTGAAACTTATCAGAAGTTTATCGTTAATGGTGAGCTACTCAACAGTTTTACGGTTAAGAAAATTCCTGCACTTTTCCCGAAAGTTGAAGAGCCACTTATGAAGAGTGATACCCCTGTTATTGAAGAGAAGCCAAAGTCTGAACCGAAAAAGAAGACAACAGTTAGTGAAGATGGGCTTATTACGATTGATAAGTTCTTTGAGACAACGATCAAGATCGGAACTATTATCGAAGTTGAAGAGGTTAAGAAGAGTAAAAAGCTATATCGACTTATGGTTGATGTTGGTGAAGCTGAACCTCGTCAAGTTGTTGCTGGAATTCGTGAGTTCTACAAAGCTGAAGAGTTACAAGATTCTCAAGTCTGTGTAGTTGCAAATCTAAAACCTGCAAAACTTATGGGACTCTTATCGGAGGGTATGCTACTTGCTGCTAAAGATGAGAGTGGTCTTTCACTTATTCGACCAGAACATAAAAGAGAGATTGGTACTAATATCAGTTAATATCTAAAAATCAAAGAATGGCTTAATAGCCATTCCTTTTTTAATTGACTAAAGAGCTTTAGTCATTACTCGATTCATTCGCTCAACAAAAGCTACTGAATCTTTAATCTGTTCACCATTAAATAGACGAGCCTGATCAAGAAGTAGTTTTGCAACATCTTCGATAAGGTTCTGATCTCGGTTATCTCTGATTTTTGTAAATAATTCAGATTTAGGGTTAATCTCCATAATTGGCTTAATCTCTGGAAGACCTTCCATCTGACCCATCTGCTTCATCATATTTACCATTGCAAAGTTCGGATCATCTTTATCAGCAACAACACATACAGGAGAATCTACAAGGTTTTGAGAAACACGAACCTCTTTTACCTCATCAGCAAGAATAGTTGTAAACTCTTTTAGTAGGTCTTCAAACTCTTTAGAATCAACTTCCTCTTTTGAACCTAAGTCAGCATCTTGAGCCTGTTTAATTGGAGTCTCTTTATACTCTGTAACCATCGGGAATACGATAGCATCAACTTCTTCATCAAGAATAAGGACATTTAGGTTTTTAGCTTTGAACTGCTCAAGAACTGGAGAGTTCTTTAAGATGTTCTCATCTTCACCAACAATATAGTAGATCTCTTTCTGATCTTCACCCATCTTCTCTTTGTAGTCAGCAAGTGAGATGTTATCACCCTGTAAAGATTTAAATCTTAAAAGATCAAGGATTTTCTCTTTGTTTCCGTGATCACTGTAAAGACCCTCTTTGATTGTTCTACCAAATTCTTTATAGAAAGTTGCATACTTCTCAGAATCATTTTTAGCAAGTTTACTTAGTTCAGAAAGAATCTTCTTTGTTGATGAGGTCTTGATTTTCTCTAAAGTTCGATTATTTTGAAGAATCTCACGAGAAACATTTAGTGGTAGATCTGAAGAGTCGATAACACCTCTCATAAATCTTAAATATGGTGGTAGAAGCTCTTTCTCTCCATCAGTGATAAATACTCTGTTAATGTAGAGTTTAATTCCAGCTTCCCAATCAGCACGATATAGATCCATAGGAGCTTTACTCGGAACATAAAATAGAGTTGTATAGTCAAGAGTTCCCTCTACCTTATTGTGCATCCAAGTTAAAGGCTCTTCACTTGAGTGTGCAATTGTTGAGTAGAAATCTTTGTAGTCATCATCTTTCAGTTCTGTTTTAGAGATTGTCCAGAGTGCTGAAGCTTTATTAATCTGCTCATTTTTGATAGTTGTTTCAGGCTCTTTCTTCTCTTCAGAGTCATCTTCACTATTTTCAGTCTCAACAGTAACCTCTTTCTCTAAATAGATTGGGAAAGGAACGTGGTTAGAGTATCTTTTAATAATAGATTCAACTCTATGATCCTCTAAAAACTCACCCTCTTCCTCTTTAATATATAGTTTAATTTCTGTACCGAAAGACTCTTTATCAGCAAGTTCAATATCGTACTCACCAGTTCCCTCACTAACCCACTTATAAGCTAAATCTGTATTTGCTTTTTTAGTTGTAACTTCAACCTTGTCAGCTACCATAAATGCCGAGTAGAAACCTACACCAAACTGACCGATAAGCTGACTATCTTTTTTAGCATCACCACTTAGATTTTCAAGGAAAGCTTTTGTTCCACTCTTAGCGATTGTTCCAAGGTTTTCAACAAGATCCTCATCTGTCATACCGATACCACTATCGATAATTGTTAAAGTCTTAGCCTCTTTATCGATTTTAATGTCGAGTCGTGGTTGTAACTCTAAATTTTTGTAGTTCTCATCTGTAAGGTTAAGAAGTTTTAATTTATCGATTGCATCACTACCGTTTGATACAAGTTCTCGTAAGAAGATCTCTTTATTACTATATAGAGAGTGAATCATTAACTGTAAAAGCTGATTAATCTCTGTCTGAAACTGATGTTTAGCCATAATTTTCCTTTAAAAGTTTTATGAAATTATAGCAGAAACCTTTAGTGTGTCAAACTAAAGGTTGTTATATTTGTTGCTTAATAAGATATATAATAGCGAATGGATTTAACATAAAAACAGAGAAAAAACCTACTCTATAAATCATCTCTATTAAAATGTAATCAAATTGTTATAATTGTGTTAGATATTTAATTGAGTAAGGAAAATATATGTCTCGTTTTTTACTATTAGGACTATTAGCTTATCTCCTAATTCTTCTACCTGACTTACAGGTTATAACAGCAGGTGTTGCTATATTTATGGTCGGTATGTTCTTTATGGAGGATGGTTTTAAGCAGTTTACAGGTGGACCACTTGAAGCTATTCTTAGAAAAACTACTAACACAGTACCAAAATCTATATTTAGTGGTTTTGTGACAACATCGATTATTCAGAGTTCATCTCTAATGAGTGTTATCACAATCTCTTTTCTATCTGCTGAACTTATCGGATTAGCACAAGGTATCGGACTGATTTTCGGTTCAAACATCGGAACAACAACAACAGCTTGGATTGTCTCATCTTTTGGACTTAAGATAAAGATTGCACACTATGCAATGCCGATGCTTATTTTTGGAATTATCTTTAGATTTATGAAGTCTAAGAACTTCCACGGAATGGGTAATGTGCTTCTTGGACTTGGATTTATATTCCTTGGAATCGGCTATATGAAAGAGGGCTTTGAGACTCTAAAAGCTGGTATTGATTTAGCACAGTTTGCAATGGATGGCTTCTTAGGAGTTGGTATCTATATATTGGTTGGAGCAATAGCTACGGTCGTTATTCAGAGTAGTAGTGCAACAATGGCCATTATTATTGTCGCACTATCAGAGGGGCAGATCGACTATGTAAATGCTTTAGCTTTAGCAATTGGTGCAAATATCGGGACAACTGTAACAGCTATTATAGGTTCACTAACATCAAATGCAAATGGAAAGAGATTGGCACTTGCTCACCTAATCTTTAATGCAATAACGGCAGGTGTTGCAGTAGCATTCATCTATCAACTTAAAGATCTTGTTGAGTGGTTATCACCTATGATCGGTATCGGTGCTGAAGAGTATGCTATGAAACTGACTCTTTTCCACACTATATTTAATATTCTTGGTGTTCTTATTGTATCTCCATTTGTTCATCAACTTGTTAAATATTTAGAGAAAAAGTTCACAACAGAAGCGAGTAATAAAGGGCAACCTAAATATATTACAGACTCATCAGCAACTATTCCAGCATCAGCACTTATTGCTATCCAGAAAGAGAGTGAACACCTTTACGATAACTCACTTGAAATTATTGCACACGGAATGTCTCTACATAGAACAGCTATCTTCTCCGATCGTGAACTTGATAATGTTGTACTTGCATCTAATGAGATAATGAAAGTCGATATTGAGAAAGAGTACACGGAAAATGTAAAGAGACTCTATGGAGAGATTATTAAGTTTGCAGCTCTTGCTAATGACGATCTTGGAGAAGCTGATAGTCAGAAAATCTATGAGATGAAAGTTGCAAACCGTGAAATAGTTCGAGCTATTAAAGATATTGAAAAAGTTCAGAAAAACATCAATAAATACTTTAAGATGCAGAACTCTGTTATCAAGAATGAATATAACATTCTAAGAAAAAAACTTGTTGATGTTCTTAGAAAAGTTCAAAGTATTAGATTTGAACATACAGATTTTACGGATTCTGTTACACAACTTGAAGTCTTAAAAGATGAGCTTAAAGAGATCGATATTATTCAGAATGGTAGACTTGATAAACTGATTCGACAAAATGAGATTGACTCACATATGGCAACTTCACTTATAAACGATAGTCTATATATTCACAATGTTGGACATCGAGTAATTGAGTTTGCTTATGCTTTATGGATTCACGATGAGGTTCTTAAAGAGTATGAGGATCTTGATGTTGAAGTAGATGAGAAAGATAGTTAATATTTTTTGACTCTGTAAAAAGAGAGGTTTATCAACCCTCTCTTTCTCTATATTTGAGTTAAATTTTACTCTTAATAAAAGCTTCCATCTCTTCTACAATCTCTTCAATTGTAGACTCACCACTAATCTTCTTTAAAAGACCTTTATCTTCATAAAAGTTCTGAATAGCTTCTAATGGCTCTGTATAGACACTCATTCTATTGTTGAAAACTTCTACATTGTCGTCAGCACCTCTTGCTCTACCAAGAACACGATCCTTAGCAGTCTCTTCAGAAACAACAACTTCAATAACAGAAGTTAAATTAATAGAGTTTTCACTTTTAAGAATCTCATCAAGTGAGTTCATCTGCTCAACAGATCTTGGATAACCATCAATTAAGATATTATCTTTATCAGAGTTTTTAAGAGCTTTCATAAAAGTATCTAAAACGATATTTAATGGACATAGAAGACCGTTGCTAACAAAACTATCAATCTCTTTTCCAAGTTCACTACCACTTGCAATCTCTTCACGAAGTAGATCACCAGTTGAGTAGTGTACAATAGAGTCACTATTTTTTTCAGCAATTAGTTGAGCATCAGTAGTTTTTCCTGAACCTGGAGCACCGATAATAAGAAACAGTTTTTTCAATTTTTACCTTTTATGATAGTTATCTACAATGTAAATCTAAATAACAATTTTTTAATAAAATTATAGCAGAATGGTATTATTCAGAAGAGTGATTTGGTAAAAATATATTTATATCTAATAGTTGAGATACTCTGTTTACTTCACGATTTTATCTGTTAGAAGTATGATTCTATCATCTTTATATGTAAGTTGTTTACTGTTAGCTTTTTACCAAATTTCACTAAATAGATATATTTCTCTTAAAAAGTTAGTTAAAGTTCTGAAAATTTTGTTAAAATAAAGGAAAATTTTAGGAAGGAGGCGATGATAAGTCATCGATTTTACTGATTGGAAGAGATTATAGCTGTAAAAAGTAACGACACTATTATAGATCTACAGACTGCTCAAAGTAGCGAAACAGAGCAACAAAATAGCGAAAATATCATTTTTGACAACTCTAAAGAGGCACTTGAAGTCATTCGACACTCAACTGCACACCTTATGGCACAAGCGATTAAGAGTCTCTATCCAGAGGCAAAATTCTTTGTTGGTCCAACTGTTGATGAGGGGTTCTACTACGATTTTAGAGTAGATGCAAAAATCTCAGATACAGATCTCAAGACCATTGAGAAGAGAATGAAAGAGCTTGTTAAAAAGAAGTATGAGATTGAGAAATATTTCATTACAAAAGATGAGGCTCTTGAAAAGTTCTCTGATGATGAGCTAAAGCAGGAAGTTTTAAAAAGAATTCCTGATGAGAATGTCTCTATCTACAAACAGGGTGAATTTGAAGATCTATGTCGAGGACCTCATCTACCAAGTATCAAGTATCTAAAGTTCTTTAAACTTACTAAAGTTGCAGGTGCTTATCTTGGTGGTGATGAGAGTCGTGAGATGCTTACAAGAATCTACGGAATCGCTTTTGCCACTAAAGAGGCTCTGCAAGATCACCTAACGATGCTACAGGAAGCTGAGAAGAGAGATCACAGAAAGATCGGTTCACAGATGAAGCTATTCTTCTTTGATGACTCTGTTGGAGCAGGTCTTCCAATCTGGTTACCAGCAGGTAGTCGATTAAGATCGAGACTTGAATCGCACCTCTTTAAAGCTCACCGAAAGCGAGGCTACCAGCCTGTTAGAGGTCCTGAACTTCTAAAGTCATCACTATGGCAAGTTAGTGGACACTATCAGAACTATGGTGAAAATATGTACTTTACTGAGATTGATGGTCAGGAGTATGGTGTTAAGCCTATGAACTGTGTTGGTCACATTAAAGCTTTCCAGCACTCACTCCATAGTTACCGAGATCTACCACTTAAACTTTTTGAATATGGTGTTGTTCACCGTCACGAAAAGAGTGGAGTAATGCACGGTCTCTTTAGAGTTCGAGAGTTTACTCAAGATGATGCACACATCTTCTGTCGAGAAGATCAGATTAAAGATGAGGTGCTTTCAGTTCTTGAGTTTGTAGATAAGATTATGAAGACTTTCGAGTTTGATTACTCTATGGAGATCTCTACAAAGCCTGAAAAAGCCATCGGTGAGGATTCTGTTTGGGATAGTGCAACTGCTGGACTAAAAGATGCTCTTACAGAGAATGGACTACCTTTTGAGATTGATGAGGGTGGTGGTGCTTTCTACGGTCCAAAAATCGATATAAAGATTAAGGATTCAATCGGAAGAAAGTGGCAGTGTGGAACTATTCAAGTAGACTTTAACTTACCAGAGCGGTTTGATATAAAGTATACTGATGAGAATAGTAACAAGGTTCAACCTGTTATGATTCACAGAGCTATTCTCGGTTCATTTGAGCGATTTATCGGAATATTAACTGAGCATTATGCTGGAGAGTTTCCACTATTCCTTGCTCCTACACAAGTTATCTTTGTTCCGATTCGAGAAGAGCATAGAGCTTATGCAAAAGAGTTAGCAGATAAACTAATCGACATCGATGCTGATGTTGAGATTTATGATAACAACGACTCTCTAAATAAAAGAATTCGAACTGCTGAAAAAGAGCGAGTTCCTATGATTATCGTTATCGGTGATGAAGAGGTTACTAATAGAACAGTAGCTGTACGAGATCGCCGAAAAAGAGAGCGATACACACTAAATGAAAACCAGTTCTTAGAACTAATTGAAGAAAAATTGAATGGAGTACATTTTTGAATAACAACTACAACAGAGGAAAAGATAAAGGTGCAATCCTAAACGAGGATATTAGAGCGAGAGAAGTTAGATGTGTTGGTGACGATGGTCATCAATATGGTATAATTACGACTCAATCAGCTCTCAATATTGCAAGAGAGGGTGGTCTTGATCTTGTTCTTGTTGCAGAGAGTGCAAAACCTCCTGTTGCAAAGATAATGGACTATGGTAAGTTCAAGTATCAAGAGGAGAAGAAGAAGAAAGAGGCTCGAAAAAAGCAGAAAACAATCTCTGTTAAAGAGCTAAAACTCTCTGTTAAAATTGCTGATAACGATATAAACTTCAAAGTAAAACATGCAAGAGAATTCCTTGAAAAAGGTAACCACGTCCGTTTTAGAGTTTTTCTAAAAGGTCGAGAAATGGGTAATCCAGAAGCTGGTCGAGATGTCTTGACTCGTGTATGGGAGATGATCAAAGATGTTGCTACTCTTGAAAAAAGTCCTCACTTAGAGGGTCGTTACTACAATATGACTGTTATTCCAGTCAAGAAGTAAAATTTATACGACAAGGATAATCTTATGCCAAAAATGAAAACTCATAGAGGTGCTGCTAAGAGATTTAAGGCGAAGAAAAACGGAATCAAAAGAGGTTCTGCTTTTAGAAGCCATATCTTAACTAAGTATAGCCCTGCTGCTAAAAGAGGTTTTAGAGCTCCAAAAGAGGTATCTAAAGCTGACGAAAAAGGTGTAAAGGCGATGTTAGCAATCTAATTGCTTAACACCCTTTCTAAATTCGATAAATTAACCCCCTGTTTGGGGCAAGTCTTGAGATTTTCTCAAGCACCTACTATTAAAAAACTATGATACATAGGTAAAGGAAAAATATGCCACGAGTAAAAACTGGTGTTGTCAGAAGAAGAAGACATAAAAAGATTCTTAAACAAGCAAAAGGTTTCTATAGTGGAAGAAGAAAACACTTTAGAAAAGCGAAAGAGCAACTTGAACACTCACTTGTCTATGCTTACAGAGATAGACGACAGAAAAAGAGAGAGTTCAGAAAACTTTGGATTATCCGTATAAATGCTGCTTGTAGACTACAAGACATTAACTACTCTACATTTATGAATGGTCTTAAGAGTCTTGAAATCGAACTTGATAGAAAGATTCTTGCTGATATGGCTATGAATGATATTGAGAGCTTCAACTCTCTTGTAGCTAAAGTAAAAGCTATTTAATTATCTTCTTGAGACCCCTTTAGGGGTCTTTTAAAAACTCAAACTAAATTACAAAATTTTCTACTTTTTTGAAGAGTTTCTTATTTGCTGTTCACTATCAATCTCTATAACAGTATGAACATTACCTCTTGGGTAAAAATCAGCTACAACTTTTAAGTAGTGTGGCTTAAGTTTTTTAGATAGAAGTGAGTAGATCTCATTTGTACTATCTTCGTGAGAGACATATCTATCTCTAAAAGTGTTCATATATATCTTAAGAGCTTTCAGTTCTGCTACCCACTTATTAGGCACATACTCAATATATATCTTTGCATAGTCAGGATAACCACTACGAGGACATAGAGCAGAAAACTCTGGTAACTCTATCTTAATAGTGTATCTGTTCTTATTCTTGTTTTTCCAGATCTCAAAATCTTTTTTTACATTAAAGTTTTTAATCTCTTTTTCACCATATTTCATCTTCTAACCTCCCAGAAAAAATCTATCCACTCACTACTCTCTCTACTATATAGATCAGGTCTGAACTTTGAACTACTTTTGTAAAAGATTGTGTAAGTATCAAAAGTGCTACTTTTAAATCTCTCTTTTAACTCTTCTGTAACTGCTATAAGAGTATCTCCACTATCGGAAATATCATCAACAATCAGAACTTTTTTACCGACTTGATGAGGTAGGTTTTGAACTTCAATACTATCCATCTTTTTATCTCCACTATAAGAGATAGCAGATAGTGTCTGAACATCTCTAATATTTAGTGAGACTCCAAAAAAGTGAGAAGCTGTTAATCCACCTCGACCGATAGCTATTATCGTGTTATAACTATTTTTAGAGAGCTTTTCTGTTGCTGAATCTATATCTTTGAGAAACTCTTCGTAACTGTAAAATCTATTTGCCATAATGGGGTTAAGTAGGGGATTCCCTACTTATCTAATTCGTAGACAGAGTGAAGAGTTCTAACAGCAAGTTCACTATATTTCTCTTCAATAATCATTGAGACTTTAATCTCACTTGTACTGATCATTAAGATATTGATATTTTCACCAGCCATAGCACTAAATGCCTTAGCAGCTACACCTGTATGAGACTTCATACCGACACCAACAATTGATACTTTCACAATTGAGTCATCACTCTCAATCTCTTGAAGATCGTTATTAGCTTTAAACTTAACAAGACACTCTTTAGCTTTCTGTACCTCATCACGAGATACAGTAAATGCTACATTTGTAAGATCTTCAGAATTACTACCTTTATGACCAACAGTCTGAACAATCATATCAACATTGATACTTGCATCAGACAGTGCTCCAAAAATATCACTACTGATCCCCGGTCTATCTTTTACACCGATAAGCCCTAATCTTGCTTGATTCTTATCGAGTGCAACACCATTAACTAAAGGTTTCTCCACAATGTTCTCCTCACCTGTTATTAAAGTTCCCTCATTCTCATTAAAACTTGATCTTGTTACAAGATTTACATTTAACTTCTTAGCCATCTCAACAGATCGACTCTGAAGCACTTTTGCACCTAAACTCGCCATCTCAAGCATCTCATCATAACTGATCTTCTCAAGCTTTTTAGCTTTAGGTTCAATTCTTGGATCTGTTGTATAGATTCCATCAACATCGGTATAGATTTCACATAGATCAGCACCAATTGCACCTGCTACGGCAACAGCTGATAGATCACTTCCACCACGACCAAGAGTCGTTACATCTCCATTATCGTTTACACCTTGAAAACCTGCTACAACAACAACTTTTCCATCAGCGATCTCACTAAGAATAGGTTTAGAGTCTATACTCTCTATTCTCGCCTTTGTGTGGTGCTGATCTGTAACTATTCCAGCTCCACGACCAGAGAGGCTAACAGAGTCTATATCTTTCGATTTAAGAGCGATTGTTAAAAGAGCAGATGTGACTCTCTCCCCTGATGATAGAAGTAGATCCATCTCTCTTTCACTCGGTTGATCGCTAAAGTGACGAGCATAAGAGATTAATTTATTAGTCTCTCCACTCATAGCTGAAACGACAACAACAACACTGTTACCAGCTTGAACACTCTTTTTTACTCTCTCTGCCACCTTCTCTATTCGTTCAAGGCTACCGACACTTGTGCCACCAAACTTCTGAACAATTAGCATAGTAAATATCCCTCTTTTCTAAAATGAGCTAAGACCTTCTTATAAATAGGTCTTTTAAAGTAGCTTATGTAGTTAAAAACCTCACTAAACTCTATAAATTTATACTTCCCAAACTCAGGAACTTCAGTGTTTAGATTGATCTTTGCACCACTTTTAAGCCTAACTAAATAGTACTGCTGTCTCTGACCATCAAATGGCTTCATCTTCTCTGCAATAGTTGGTGGAAATTCATAAGTTATCCACCCTGGAAATTTTGCTACAAACTCAACATCATTTGTACCTATCTCCTCTAAAAGCTCTCGAAGAAGAGCCGTTTTTGAGGACTCACCCTTATCGATTCCTCCCTGTGGAAACTGCCAAGCATCAGTAACATCTGTTCTCTGAGCTATAAGAATTTCACACTTCTCTGGATACTTCGATGAGACGACAACAGCAGCTACATTTGGTCTGTAGATCTTCTCCTGCATTGTTGCACCTAATCTTAATATTTATAAAAATAGATTGTAAAATAGAACCATCTATTTATCTGAAATGGATTGTAGCTACTAATTGATTAATCTACCATTACAAGATATTTCACTATATATACTATATTGTCAGTTTCTAAGTTAGCTATAATTTTTTTAGTAATTTTAAAGGAGATAGTTGTGGCAGAACAACAGGAACAGGACCCGATAAAACAGAAGCTTAATAATATGCCGATGGCTGAAAAAGTGGCTATTCTACTTCTTCAACTCAATGATGAGATGACAGCAAATCTTTTTGGAAATATGAAGGTTGAGGTTATTACAGAGATCTCAAAATATATTGCCGAATCTAAGTCAGTTGAGAAGACACTTGCAACAGCTGTTCTTGAAGAGTTCTTAAGTATATTTAAGTCAAACCAGTATATAAACTCTGGTGGTTTTGAGTATGCAAAAGAGATTCTATTTAAGACTCTTGGTCCAGAAGAGGCTAAAAAGATTATCGATAAACTTGCTAAGTCGATGAAAGGTAATCAGAACTTTGCTTATATCTCTAAGATTAAACCACAGCAACTTGCTGACTTTATCGTTAATGAGCATCCACAGACTATTGCTCTGATTCTTGCCCATATGGAACCACCAGCAGCAGCAGAGACAGTCTCTCTATTCCCTGAAGAGCTTAGAAGTGAAGTCTCTATGAGAATGGCAAATCTTGGTGATATTTCACCTTCGATTATTAAGAGAGTTTCAGCTGTTCTTGAGAGCAAACTTGAGTCACTTGCTACCTATAAAGTTGAAGTTGGTGGACCTCGTGCTGTTGCCGACATCTTTAACCGACTCGGAACAAAAGCCTCTAAGACTACTCTTGGTCATATCGAACAGAAAGATGAAGAACTTGCTACATCTATTAAAGAGATGATGTTCACATTTGATGATATTGAGAAACTTGATGATAACGGTATTAGAGAAATTCTTAAAGTCGTTGATCAGAAAGAGCTTATGCTTGCACTTAAAGGTGGTACAGAGGGACTTAGAGAAAAGATTCTCAATAATATGTCAGAGAGAGCAAGAGTAGGTTTCCTTGAAGAGATGCAGTTCCTTGGTGCTGTAAAAGTGAAAGATGTTGAAGGGAATCAGAGAAAAATTGTTGATCTTGTTCAGAAGCTTATTGAGAGTGGTAAGATTCAAGCAAATGATAATGACGAAATGATAGAGTAAACTAAAATTAAAAAAGGGAAAATATGCTAAAAAAGGCTATTTTAATAGTAACGGTTTTAACTACTCTATTGAGTTCAGAAACTTTTAGAGTTGCAAACTACAATGTAGAGAATCTTTTTGATCTAAAGTATGATGGAACAGAGTATAAAGAGTATATTCCATTCTCATCTTCAAAATGGAATAGAGATATACAGCAGAAGAAACTTATAAATATCTCTAAAATTATCAAAGGTGTAAACCCTGATATTATCGCTTTACAGGAGATAGAGAGTGAAGATGCTTTGAAATCTCTAATTCGTCAGCTTAGACTTAACGGCTTAAAGTTTAAATACTACACAATAGCTCTTCAGAAAAAGAAGAGAAGTTCAGTTACAACAGCTCTGCTATCAAAGTTTCCAATTAAGAAGAGTCAAGAGATTGCAGTCTCTAAACACCCACGATATAGAGATATTCTTGAAGTTAAGCTCGATATAAAAGGTGAACCACTCTTTATCTATGTAAACCACTGGAAAGCAAAATCTGGTGGAGAGTCACATAGAATAAAGAGTGCAAAAGCTCTTAAAAAAAGACTCGACTCTCTATCTGCTAACACTCCGTATATCTTAACAGGTGATTTTAATAGTGACTACAATGAGTTTAAGACTTTCAGAAAAAATAGAAAACTTAATGACACAAAAGGCCAAACAGGAATCAATCACACTCTAAATACTCTAAAAAAGGGTAATAAGTTTGTAACTCTAAAAGATCTTAAAAACTCTAAAGATGGAACTTACCTCTATAATTTATGGTTAGAGTTACCAAAGAAGAAGAGATGGAGTCATAAATTTCGTGGAAAAGGTGGAACTCTTGATAATATGATTATCTCTAAAGGGCTTGTTGATGGCAAAGGAGTTGAGTATATTGAGAAGAGTTTTGGTGTTTATCGAAAAGGTGGAGTTGTAGATCAAAAAGGTCGAATTCAGAGATGGAAAATGTCGAGTGGAAAGAGAAAAGCTCATAAAGGCTATGGATTTTCAGATCATCTACCTATCTATGCTGACTTTAAGAGATAACTGTGTCTGAGAATAGAAAAGAGATAAAAAACCGACGAATTTTTGTAACTGCTACAAATACAGATGTTGGTAAGACTCATATTACAGAAGAACTTTTAAAAGACTATTCACTATTTGGTTATCGTGTTGGCTACTTTAAACCGATTGAGACAGGAGTAGAGAATGGCTTTCCAAAAGATGGAAACAGAATCTTAGAGGTTGTTAAAAAGCTTAATAACGATTTTAATCTATCCATAGATGATGTAGTTCCCTATCAGTTTGAGCTTCCTGCCTCTCCTTTCGTGGCTAAAGGTGATACAGAGATAGATCTTAGAGTTATTAAAGAGAAGTTAGCTGAGGTTGAGAAAGTATCCGATATTGTTATTATTGAAGGTGCTGGAGGGCTTCTTGTTCCTGTTGAAGAAGATAATCTGTTTATTGTCGACCTCATCGAAGAGTTAGAAGCAAAAGCACTTCTTATCTCTCCAAGTAGTTTAGGTTCAATAAATGATACTCTACTCTCTATTAATGAACTTGAGAGAAGAGAGATCTCTTTTGAGTGGACTGTAAATCTTTATAGAGATATTGATAGCTTTTTTGAGGTTACAGCACCATTTTATGAGAGATATTTCAAAGAGTACTTTATCTATCAGAAAAACGGTGTTCAGGTGGCAAATAGGCTTATCTATTAAGCAGTAATGGTACAATATTATAAAAAAGGGAGTTTATGAAAGTTTTACTACTTGAAGATGTTCGTGGAACAGGTAAAAAAGGTGAAATTAAAGATGTTAGTGATGGTTACGGCAGAAACTTTCTTGTAAAAAAGAGTAAAGCAAAAGTTGCTACTGATGAGGTCGTTGCTGAGTGGAAAGAGGCTGAAAAAGTTAGACTTGAAAATGAAGCTAAAGTTTTAGAACAAGCTAAAGATTATAGTAAAAGACTTAAAGAGCTAAGAGTAACTATTAAACGAAAAGCTGGAGAGTCTGGTTCACTATTTGGAGCTGTAACAAAAGATGATATTGTTGAAGCTTTTAAAAATCAGCACAATATTGAACTTGATAAGAAACATATAGAGACAACTCACGGATTAAAGCACCTTGGAACTTATGTTCTTGATGTTAAGTTTGGTCACGGAATTCACGGTGAACTAAATATCGATATTGAGGCTCAATAGGTGTTTAAAGCTACTACGATATTAGCCTATCGAACTGATGATATTGCTGTTATTGGTGGTGATGGGCAAGTAACTTTTGGAAATACAGTCTTAAAAGGTAATGCCAATAAGATACGAACCTTTAATAACGGAAAGATTCTTGCAGGTTTTGCTGGTAGTACGGCTGATGCTTTAAATCTTTACGATATGTTTGAGGGGCATCTTTCACAGCGAAAAGGTGATCTAATTAAAGCTGTTATCGACTTTAGTAAAGCTTGGAGAAAAGATAAGGTTCTTCGACGACTTGAAGCTATGATGATTGTTCTTGATAGAGAGAATATCTATATTTTAACTGGAAATGGTGATGTTGTTGAACCTGAAGATAAACAACTCGCTTCAATCGGTAGTGGTGGGAATTTCGCTATTTCAGCAGCTAAAGCTCTTAAAGAACATAGTGAGTTAGATCCTGAATCACTTGTAAGAGAGTCTTTAAAAGTTGCTGGTGACTTATGTATCTACACAAACCATAATATTAGAGTTTTAAAAATAGATGAGTAGAGGTGTGGTCTATGACCACTCTCTTATAGTCTACTTAATCGTACCTTGAACGAGTAGAGTTTTTAATTCTTGATGAACCGATTTTTGAAAGCTCTATTTCGTGATCAACCTCATCTAACTGATTAAATGGTCGATAGTCCTCCATACTTTTATTACATTGACTACACTCAACCTGTTTTACTTTATTAACTATCTTTTTCAAACCTTTTAAAAGTTCATCTTTGGTTTTAAAATTACGATCAATGGTCTCAAAGCTACCTCTTACAACAAGCTGATAACTATCTCTATTATCACTCTCAATTAATCTTACATCTATTTTAGGATTTTTATAAAAAAGCTCTAAATCCACTTTCCGAACAACTCTTGCATCACTACTACTAAGCTTAAAATTTAATTTTATAATTGAAAATTCCAAGTACTATACCTTTTAAAAATGAATAGCAAGATTATAATCTATAATTATAAAAAGAATAAGGAAGGATTAATTTATGCTTTTTTTTTAATTTAAGAACCTATTCTGCCAAGTAGAACATAATTTAGACTTAAAATCAGTATGACCATATAAAATTTTGGATTGATTGCCATTTCACGGTAAAATACAGCACTAAATTTAAAAAATATTTAAAGGATTTTTATGGAACAGCAAGGAAGCCTTTTAGGTTCACTTTTACCACTCGTAATCTTATTTGCGATCTTCTATTTTCTCGTTATTAGACCTCAACAACAGCAGGTTAAGAAGCATAAAGAGATGATTGAATCTCTCGGAAAAGGAGATAAAGTTATTACAAATGGTGGTCTTATCGTTGAGATTATTAAAGCAGAGGAAGAGTTCTTCAAAGTTAAACTTGATGCTAATACAGAGGCTAAACTTGATAAGCAGTCTGTATTAAGAAAAGTTGATGAAGATTAATTTTAGACTCTTTATTTTTGGAGTAGCTATCCTCTTTGGAGTGGTAGCCTCTACTCCATCACTGCTACAGACCGAAGGTGGTCAAAAAGTAAACTTAGGGCTTGACCTTCAAGGTGGTCTTCATATGCTTCTTGGCATAAAAGATGAAGAGGCTATAACTTCAAGAATTAAATCTATCGCTACTGGAATCGGTTACTTCTCTGATAAAAACGATATTCTCTATGATGAACTTAAAATAGATGGCAATAATATTGAGTTTGTCTATCTTGATAGTGATGATAGAGAGAGAATTCAGAAACATCTTGAGACAATTGAACATACAGCTATTCGTCAAGATGGGGACACTTTTCACATCTCTTTAACAGAAGAGGGTAGTAAAGCTATTCGTGAACAGGCTCTTAATCAAGCTGTTGAGACTATTAGAAATAGACTTGATCAGTTTGGACTTGCTGAACCGACTGTTGCTAAGCAGGGTACAGATAAGATCCTTGTTGAACTCCCTGGAATTAGAAGTGCCGAAGAAGAACAGAGAGCAAGAAACCTTATTGCAACTTCTGCACAACTCTACTTAATGGCAGTTGATGAAGCTCATAAGAGTCGTGTAACTTCAATGAGTGAGAGAGAGGCAAAAAGCTACGGTGATATTATTCTTCCTGATGTAAATGATGAAGAGATTAAATATCTTATCCGTTCTATTCCAATCTTAGATGGTGCAAGAGTTACAAATGCACAGGTTGCCTTTAATCAGATGCAACAGCCTGTAATATCTTTTGATCTGGATACTCTCGGTGCAGAGATTTTTGGATACTTTACGGGTAAAAATGTAGGTAATCACCTTGCTATCGTTCTTGATGGAAAAGTCTTTTCAGCTCCTGTTATCAATGAGAGAATCGGTGGTGGAAGTGGTCAAATTAGTGGAAACTTTCAGTTACAAGAGGCACAAGATTTAGCGATTGCTCTTAGAAGTGGGGCACTATTAGCACCTGTCTATGTCCTTGAAAAAAGAAGTGTTGGTCCAAGTCTTGGAGCTGACTCAATTAGATCGGCACTAATTGCTCTTATCTCTGGATTTATACTTGTTGTCTTCTTTATGATCTTCTATTACGGTTATGCTGGAATTGTTGCAAATGTTGCTCTAATTGCAAACCTATTTATTATCCTTGCTGTTATGTCTCTATTTGGGGCTACTCTAACTCTACCAGGTATGGCAGGTATTGTATTAACGGTCGGTATGGCAGTTGATGCTAATGTGATTATAAATGAGAGAATTAGAGAGCTTCTTTATGCTGGAAAATCTATTAGAAAAGCTATTGAAGAGGGTTATGCAAATGCAACAACTGCTATTCTTGATGCGAATATCACAACTCTAATTGCTGCTGTTGTTCTATATGCTTATGGAAATGGACCTATTAAAGGTTTTGCAATTACGATCTCTATCGGTATCTTAGCCTCTATGCTAACAGCTATCCTTGGAACTCGAGGTGTTAATGAGTCACTTATTAACTTTATAACTCGAAAAGGTGTAGGCTATTTTGGAGTAAAAAAGATCGAAACAAAGGGGGCTAAATAGTGAATAGTCTATTAAAAGTAGTTCTTCTTTTTGTGATTGTTGCAGGTAGTGTAATGATTAAAAATGAGATTATTGCTCAAAAAGTTGAAGAGAAGGTAGAGAAGATGGACTCAGTTAAATCTGGTTCAGTAACCTGTTTAGGTCTGATAGATCCGACTTGTGAAATCTCTAACTTTAAAGTTATTGAAGATAATAGAGAGGTTTTATCAGCACTATCTCTTAAGGTATCAAGTGTTATAGCTCTTAATGACTATATAAACAATGCAGATGTAGCTCAAAACTTCTCAATATCTTTAAACCATTTAGAGCTTGGACAAGCTACAAAAAATCAGCTTTCTGAAGCTTTTGATGGACGAGACATCGAGCCTATAAATATTTTAATTGACTACTATGCAGAGACAAATAGTAGTACAGCTCTACTCGATATTAAGTCACTGAAAGTCAATACATCACTATTTGATCTATCTCTCGGTAGTAAAGTTAAGATAGCTGAACCAAAAACAGAAAATCCTAAATTCTTTGTAGATCACTTAACTCTATCTCTAAAAGATGTTAGAGAGAATGGAAAGTCTCTACTAATTCGAGATTCTGATCTAAAAGAGATTCAGAATATCAGTGTAAGTTCTAAAGCAGAACAGCACTATAAAGATGAGGTATTAAAGTTTGCTGAGGGCAAAAAAGAGTTAATTGAGCTATCTCTTGTTAATAAAAGTAGTGAAATAGAAGTTAAAGATCTTTTAGGACAACTCTATATGATGAGTATGTTTGGACAGCTTAATAAAATTGATGAGATTCTTGATATAAAAGTGGAGGCTAAATAGTATGGAACTGTTTAAACTAAATAGACGATTTGAGTTTATGAAAAGGAGTCCTCTACTACTATCTCTATCTTTAGTTGTTATGATTGTCTCTTACTCTCTTCTTTTTACAAAGGGGCTTAATTTAGGTATCGACTTTGCAGGTGGAACACTTGTGCAGGTTAAATATGAAAAAGAAGCACCTATTGATCAGATTAGAGAGCTTTTAAAGGGTGATGAGATCTTTAATGGATCTTCAATTACAGAGTTTGGTTCACCAAAAGAGATCGTTATCAAAATTAAGACCTCATCAGGTGATCTTAAAAATGATATTGGAGATAAGGTTAGAACTACTCTAAAGGGGAGTGGTGATTATGAGATTCGTCGAGTCGATATAGTTGGTCCAAAAGTTGGAGGTGAGCTTAGAGAACAGGGTCTTCTATCTCTACTACTTGTAACAATCGGTATTCTAATCTATATCTCATTTCGTTTTGAGTGGAGGTTTGCACTCGCTTCAATATTTGCACTTGTTCACGATGTAACTATTGCACTTGGGGCTCTTGTTCTATTTCAGATTGAAGTAAACCTCGATACACTTGCAGCACTCTTAACAATCCTTGGTTACTCACTAAACGATACAATTATCGTATTTGACAGAATTAGAGAGGGACTTCTTAAGTTTAGAAAGATTGATAACTTAGCTCACATTATTGATGAGTCAGTTAGTCGAACTCTATCAAGAACAACTCTAACTTCATTAACTACATTCTTTGTTGTTTTAACTCTATTTATATTTGGTGGTGAGATTATTCACGGATTCTCATTTACTCTACTTGTTGGTGTAGTTGTTGGAACATATTCATCAATCTTTATCGCTTCTCCTACTCTTTTATGGTTTAAATTTAATGTCGGTAACTACCGTCGTTATCTTGCTGAAAAAGAGAAGAGAGAAAAAGATAAAGAGCAGATGAGAGCTATGTATGAAAACGGTACTATGTAAGGGAGTGGGCTATGCCCATTCCAAAGTAACTAAACAAAATTATTGATAATATTAAAGTGTCCTTGTTCATCAAGAAATTAGAACTTCACGAACGATAATTGAGTGAATACAACCTGGATATAAGTAGTTCACCGAAGATACCTTTTAGGTACTCAACAGTAATTACCAAGAATAAGAGCTATGATAGAAATATTAAAAATTTCTGCTAAAATACTGGGAATGAAAGTTTATCTCGATAAGGCTTGTCAAGTGCCTACAATCGAACTTATAGGGCTTCCTTATGGGAGGTCTTATCGAGGTAAATTTAGAAGAGTTCGATTGTGAAAACTTGACACTTTCCTAATTAACTCTTCAAAGTTTTCCTATAAATGTAATTAACTTTAAAAGGCTTTTTATGAATAGTAGAATTGTAGAAAAACTGGATAATGAACTTGTAGTTTCACACCGTATTATAGCTGAACAGACTGGTAATTTAGAGAAATCCATTAAAAATCTCATTAACAGATATATGAGTAATTTTGAGGCTTTTGGAAGGGTGCATTTTAAAAATGCTACCCAAGAAACTAAAGGTGGTAAACAGGAAGTAAAGACCTTTTATCTAAATGAAGAACAGGCTACTTTCTTAATGACACTATTAAAGAACTCCAGAATTGTTGTAGACTTTAAGGTAAGACTTGTAAAAGAGTTTTTTGAAATGAGAGAGGCTATTAAAACTCTTACTTCTGAAAAAGTGAGCTTACAAGATATTCGAGATAGAACAGAACTATTGAACTTATCAGAAGAGCAGTATGGAATCTTTGAACGGGTTTTCTATAAAATAGGTATCACTCGAAAAGAGGAGTTGGCTATTACTTCAAATCGGGCTGTTCAGAAAGAGACTGGTGTAAATTTTATAGAGTTAGCAGAGAAAAAAGGAGTTTCAACACCCGATAGATATTTCACTGTTACGGAACTTTGCCAAAAAGTTATCGGTTCTGATAAGTTTAGTGAAGAGACTAAAAAACTTGTCTCTACAAAAGCAGGCGATAAAGCACGACCACAAAACCTAAATAAGCTTTTAGAAACTAATGGTTATCAGACTAAAATTGATGGTATTTGGAAACCAACTGAAAAAGCTAAAGATTTAGCAGATTTTGTTCAAAACAAATCTATAAGTTCAGAAAAGACAGTTTATCATCTTGTTTGGAAAAGTGAAGTTTTAGAAGATATTTTCTAACTCTTCCCGAAAAGGAGAGAAATTATAGAGTTTGCTACCGTTGTGACTCCTGTTTTGGAGTTAAAACCCCGTGTAAGAGTAGACAGGGAACTTTTGAGTTTTAGGAAATTACCTTCCAAGTGCATTTATAATAAAGGTCAAGAAGCTTATTTCTGTCACTTTTATCGTTTATATTACAATTAATACCTATATTACCTATCTCTATTAATCTTATATTAGATAAATATTTTAAATACTTTTTTGAACTATAAAAGGTGAAAATTTTTCTGTTGATAGAGATATAAATGGAACAAGAGGAATTTTACTCAAAAATTTAACTCGGGGAGCTTGTCCCCTAATCATAACAATAATCTCGGTTATTGCGATTTTAATCAAGAGTTGTATCTCTAAATAGATAACTAAGTTTTAGTCCATACAGAAATATTATCCAAGATAGGTAGATCCATAGAAAGAAAAACATTAATATAGAGAATGAGCCGTAAATAGATAGATAAGTTTTATTGTAGATAACATAGTAGACAAAACCACTCTTTGCAACTTCCCAAAAAGATGAAGCTATTAGAGAAGTCAAGACTAAGACTCTATTTCTTATCTTAATAGTTACAGATATTTTATAGGTTAGAAAAAAGAGAAACCACATTATTAGATAAGGAAATGGCAATATATTTAGTGATGTTATAGTTAACATATAGCCATTCTCTTCAAGAAGCTTATAGAACTTTACAGATAGATAGATCGATAGTATTAGAACTAATGGCAGTAGAGTAATCATTGTCCAGTATAGTGTTAATGAGTTCCAAAAACTTCGAGGTTTTGAGTTGAATATCTTATTAACAATATATTCATAACTCTGAAAAAACATTATAGATGTAAATAGCACATAAACTATACCCATTATCTCTATATGTGATGAGTTACTTAAAAACTGATTTATATACTGCTCTATGGCTTCCTGATGAGATGGTAGAATGTGGCTAAAGAGAAAATTCTTTATGTGTTCATAAAATGAATCAAAACTTGGTAGTTTCAATATAATTGAAAACAGTACAAGTAGTAGAGGGATAATTGTAAAAATTGTATAGAAACTTAAGCTTGAAGCATAATATACAAGTTCTGGATCAAATAGTCTATTAATAAAATTAAAGAAAAGAGTTATTCCTCTCCAGATATGAAGCATTAAAGAGTCTTCCAGTTTTTTACAATAATTCTATCTAAAAATTGGCAGATATTTAGTCTCTTCTTAGTTTTAGTTTTGAAATATAGATTTTAGGTATACTGCTAAACTTTAATAATTCAAATGTAGGTAGTCCCTAATAATGGAAAGACTTGAAAATTATATATCAAAAAACTTCTCTATAAACTTTTTCTCTATATTTTTACCTCTATTTATCGTAGCTTCTGTAATTTTTTTAATCAGAATGGCATCAATAACAGCGATAATAGAGTTAAGCATATTTGAGATGTTAAAACTATATCTGTTTATGCTTCCTGAACTTCTATTCTACACACTTCCTCTATCGTTTTTTGTTGGAGGAGTTGTAACACTTATAAAACTATCTTTTGACAGTGAGATGGTTGTTCTATTTTCACTCGGTATTTCTCCATATAAGATATATAGAATCTTCTTTAGAGTTGGTCTATTAACAACATTCTTTCTACTCTTTAACTCTCTTATAATGATGCCTCACACAAAACAGATGTATAAAAATTTTATTAGCTATAAAAAGGCTGAAGCTGTATTAAACATAAAAGCTACTGAGTTTGGACAGAAGTTTGGAAACTGGTCAATATTTATTGAATCGATAGATAATAAGTCAGGACAAGTCTATTACAACAATATCGCTCTTGTATATAAAAGTGGTGGAAATGAGAGATTTATTACAGCTGATAGAGCTAAAGTTAGTAATAATTTAGGTGTTGTTGAGCTAAAGTTAAATGATGGAACAGTATTCTCTTATCGTATGGATAAAATTAGTAAAATGAAGTTCAAAGAGATGGTAATTAATAATGTTACAGACTTTAACTTAAAGCCATACAAAGATACAGTTGAGTATATTGAGTTTATTATAGAGAATGATAAACAGAGGGCTATTTTAATTAGAGAGTCTCTTCTATCACTATTTCCTGTATTATCTACAATATTTATACTGATTATAGGTATACAGCAGTTACGACACGGAAAGAACTGGTCAAATATACTTATAGGTGCAGTAATAGGACTATACTATGTATCCGTATTTACATTCACAAAGAAGTTTGGTCTGTTTGTATATTTAATGATTCCGATTTGGATAGTTTTTGCTTATTTAGTTTACTATTTTAGAGTTCTTAGAAGATATTAGCACTTTTAATGGCGCGCCCGAAGAGATTCGAACTCCTGACCGCTGGTACCGCAAACCAGTGCTCTATCCAGCTGAGCTACGAGCGCTTAAAAATGTTTCGGAATTCTATATGAATTCGTTTAATAAGTCAAGAACCTAAGTTAGGTTTTCCCTGCTTCATAGAGCTGATATAATTTCAACAAATTATTTTTATAAGGACAGATTTTGAAATATGTAATATATCTACTGATAGCTACTGTTGTTTTTGCAATTGGATCAAGTATATATGATGAATTGAATAAGAGACCACTAAATGCCAAAAGGCTTGATTGTCATAAAGGAGTTGCACTTTTTGAGCAGAAACAGGGAGAGAGATTTGATGAGGTGCGAAAGCTATTAAAAGAGGGGAGTTATAGAATAACCTCATCTATTCAGAAATCTATCTATATGGAGTCTAAGCTTTTTGAGAAAATTTCTGTAAATGATGTAGATAGGTTTATTGCAAAAGTCATAGGAGAACCGAAAGGGGATCAAGTTGAGATAGAGTATTTTATCTATGAAAATGACAAGCTACACCCCGGTAAAAAAGGTGAAAAGAGTAAGCTTTTTAGTGGCTACTTAAACTTTAAGTTCAAAATAGACGGAGAGTCTCAATATCAAGTACAGATAGATTTTCTTGATATTGATGGAAAAGATATTAAAAGTAGAGTTGAATGCCTATTTGAGTCCCTATTCTCATACTAATTTAATCTGCTAAAATATCATTAGTAAAAATAATAAAACTAAAAAGAGGTTTTTTGAACTCTAAATTTTATATGGATCTCGCTATTAATGAGGCTTGGAAATATCAAGGGCTAACTTATCCAAACCCATCAGTTGGCTCACTTATTCTTGATAAAAATGGACAAATTTTAACTGTCTCTGTACATAGAAAATCTGGAGAAGCACACAGTGAAGTTTTGGCAATAAGAGATGCTTATTCAGGGGTTACAGGCGATAAAACTATCTCTGAATCGACAGATAGCAACTATCTGCATAACTATCTCTATGAGAACCATAACGGTATCTTTGAAGGTGCTACTATATATGTAACTCTTGAACCGTGTAATCATTGGGGCAAAACTCCTCCTTGTTCTATGATAATAGAGAAGCTTGGTTTTAAAAAGGTTGTTATTGGTGTAAAAGATAGCAATCCTGAAGCGACTGGTGGAGCAGAGTTTCTTAAAAATAATGGGATTAAAGTTGAGTTTTGTAATGGAGAGTGTCAAGAGAGAGCTAATAAGTTGATAGAGCCTTTTAATTTATGGAGTTCAAAACAGTTTATATTCTTTAAGTTTGCACAGACTCTTAACGGTAATATTACTGATGGAGTGATAAGCTCTGATAAGTCGAGAGAGCTTGTTCATAACCTTAGAGATAAGATAGATCTTTTAGTTATTGGTGGAAACACTGTAAGAGTTGATAGACCAACTTTAGATTCCCGTTTAGTAGATGGAAAAGCTCCAGATATTTTTATCTACTCAAAAGATAGTGATTTTGACAGAACAATTCCTCTATTCTCTGTGCCTGATAGAGAAGTTATTATAAGCGATAATCTATCTCTTCTTCAAAACTATAAATATATTATGGTTGAAGGTGGTAATAGTATGCTTAAAGAGTTTAAAGATAGAATCTCTCATCTACTTCTCTTTGTTTCACCAACAATCAACGGTTTAAATAATATACAGCTTTTTGGAGATCCAAACTTTGAGTTTCTATTTCAGAAAAAGATAGGAACGGATCTTCTTGTTTGGTTAAAAAGAGAGAGTTCACTCTAATTTTATTTAGAGTTCTATTGTGAAAACTTTAATTCGTGGCTTAGAAAGTACCCATAATTTTAAATTGATAATGGCATAGCCCCCTATTTTCTATATACTATAATTCGAGATATAAAATATTCCACAAAGGATCTTAATGCAATTTGAAGTCGTTATAGGCTTAGAGGTTCATACACAGTTAAATACGGAAACAAAACTATTCTGTTCTTGTCCAACAAGTTTTAATGAAGAGCAGAACAGTAATACTTGTCCAACCTGTTTAGCACTTCCAGGGGCTTTACCTGTAATAAATCGTGAAGCTGTTCATAAAGCTATTCAACTTGGAAAAGCAGTCAATGCAACTGTTAATAGAGTATCTAAGTTTGATAGAAAGAACTACTTCTATCCAGACTCACCAAGTGCTTATCAGATTTCACAATTCTATCAGCCAATAGTTGAAAACGGAGAGATTTTTATCGATCTTGAAGATGGTAGTGAAAAAAGAATCCGTATCGGTAGAGCTCACCTTGAAGCTGATGCTGGTAAAAATATTCACGATGGAGCGATCTCAAAAGTTGATCTAAATCGTGCAGGAACTCCACTACTTGAAATAGTGAGTGAACCAGATATGAGAAGTTCTGATGAGGCTATCGCTTATCTTAAGAAACTTCACTCAATAGTTCGTTATATCGATATATCTGATGCAAATATGCAAGAGGGTTCATTTCGTTGTGATGCCAATGTCTCAATTCGTCCAAAAGGTGATTCAAAACTCTATACAAGAGTAGAGATTAAGAATATTAACTCTTTTAGATTTATTCAGAAAGCTATCGAGTATGAAGTAGAGCGACAGATCGAAGCTTGGGAAGATGGTGTATATGATGATGAGGTGTGGCAAGAGACTCGACTCTATGACTCTGTAAAGAATGAGACTCGTTCTATGAGAGGAAAAGAGGAGGCAGCAGATTATAGATATTTTCCTGAACCAGATTTAGCACCTATCACTATCTCTGATGAGATCTTTGAGAAATATTCTGATATTCCTGAGCTACCTGATGAGAAACGGGAAAGATTTATTAAAGAGTATGGTGTTCCGCACTATGATGCTGGAGTTCTTACCTCATCAAGAGAGTTAGCTGACTATTTTGAGTCTATGATGAAGAAAGGTGTAAAAAGTGGGAAAAGTGCTGTTACTTGGCTAACAGTTGAACTTCAAGGTAGACTCAATAAAGAGAACCTATCTATTTTAAAATCTCCTATAGGTTCTGAAAAATTAGCCGATTTAGTAATAGCGATTGAGAATGGAACTATAAGTGGAAAAGCTGGAAAAGATATTCTTGATCACTTAATGAGTAGTGATGTTTCTGTTGATAGTGCTATTGAGAAACTTGGTCTTAAACAGGTTAATGATGATAGTGCAATTCTTGATATTATCGACTCAATTCTTAAAGCTAATCAGGATAAAGTTGAGCAGTATAGAGGTGGAAAAGAGAAGCTATTTGGATTCTTTGTTGGTCAAACTATGAAAGCGAGTAAAGGTAGTGCAAACCCTCAAAAAGTTAATCAGTTACTTAAAGAGAGACTCGGATAGAGATGCTCTATAACTCAATTTTAACTTTTCATATAGTCTCTTTTATATCTTGGTTTGCTATGCTCTTCTATCTTCCACGACTCTATGTCTACCACTCTGAAAACAGAGAGAAGAGTGAGTTCACAGGAGTTATTAAGATAATGGAGAGAAAGCTTATTAAGTATATTGGAACTCCAGCAATGTGGGCAACAGTTCTATCAGGGGTTTATCTTGTCTACATAACAGGTTTTATTAGTGAACCTTGGTTGCACATAAAAATAACTCTTGTTGTGTTACTAATGGGTTACCACATATATCTTGAGAAACTTAGAAAAGATCTTGAAGTTGATAGAGATAAACATAGTGGTAAGTTCTTTAGAGTTCTTAATGAATTGCCTACACTGTTAATGTTATTTATAGTTCCCTTAGTTGTTTTTAAACCATTTTAAAGTAAAATGAGTTCTATTTAAGTAAGAAATTTAATATTATAGGAGACAAAGATTATGTCTATACATAGAGTTTTGCTACTTTTAGCAATGTTTTTCACTCTTATATCATTTTCAGGTTGTAGTGACGATGATGATGATAAAAAAGATGATGATACAACAGAGATAGTTGATCCAAATGAGCCAAATAGTACTGAGCCTACACCAATAGAGAGGGTTATTACAGGACTTGCTATTGATGGTTATCTTGATGGTTCAGATGTAGATTACTGTGGAGATTTAGTTAAATCTTCAAACGGCAAATTTGAAGTTCCATTCAATAAAGATTGTAAAAAGAGCTTTAAAATTAGTGGTGGTATAGATACTGCAACAGGTGAACTTTTTGAAGGTGTGATAAAAGCTCCTGCTCCAACTGATGAGAATGATACAGAAATTGTAGCTACCCCATTAACAACACTTGTTGCTTCTCTTGTAGAGAGTGGAAAGTCATCTGAAGAGGCTGAAAAGTCTGTTGCAAGTTCTCTTGGTTTAACACCTGAAGATCTTAATAGAGATCCTATCGAGACTCTAAATAGTAGTAGTAGTACTCCTGAAGAGAAAAAAGCTTCTGCTCAAGCTATTAAGAAAGCTCTTGTTGTTCAGAAATTAACTGAAACTGCAAGTAAATCTGTTAGTGAAGATAAAAAAGATGCAGCATTCTCAGCTATTATGAGTTCTATTGCTAATAAACTTGATGTTAATGGATCTGACTTTGAATCAATAGTTACTGATAAAGATTCTATGGATTCTATTATGGAAGATGTAGCTAATGACGAGAATTCAGGTTTAGGTAGTGAAGACCTTGAAAAACTTAAAGCTTCTGCAAGTGCTGCTCAAGTAGTTGCTTCTATTGTTAATGATATTGATGAGACAGAGTTAGAAAGCTCTACAAATATCACAGAGACTTTAGAGTTAAAATCAAAATCTATTGAAGCTGTAACTTCTAAAATTGAAGAGTCAGTTGAGAGTGGAAACTTAGATGAAGTTGAAGATTTTGAAAAAGCTATTATAATGTTTGGTGGTCTTGAAGGTATTGAGTCTTCAATGGAGAAAACAGGTGATACTGAAGATATAAATGCTACTGCATTTGCTGAATCTTTCTTAGATGAGACAAATATTGAAGCTCAAGTCAATACTTATAATGTTCTTGAAAAAACATTAGCAGATGCAAATCTATCAACAGATGATATTAATAGTTATATTAAAAACATCGGTATTCAACTTTCTGAATCAACAGCTGACTTAAATGATACAGACTCAATCTCATCAATTATTACAGATGTTGTTGGTGATAGTGTTGAGATAGATTTAGATTCTATTGCTGATGCTGTAAAAGATGCTGAAGAGACTAAAGCTGAAAAGATTGAAGATGCAAAAGAAGATCTTAATTCTGCTCCTAAGTTTGACGGAAAAATTGCTGATATTAATGGAAAAGTTGGTGAACCTATCATTAACAGAAATTTTAATAGCTTCTTTAGTGATGCTGATAAAGATGAATTAACAATCACTTTAACTTGTACACTTCCAGCTGGATTAACTTTTAATAACGGTATTTTAAGTGGAACTCCTACTGAAGCAACTAAAGCTGAGTCTGTTATTCCTTGTATGGTTGAAGCTGATGATGGTAAAAGAAAAGGTAAGAGTAATCCGTTTAAGATTCAGATAGATGAGGCTGATGAGGTTACTGATCCTGATGATGAGAATGAGACTACTGAAACAATAAATACAGCTCCGACACTATCTTCAAATATCGCAGATATAACAGGAACATTTGGAACGGCAATCTCAAAAGATTTAACTTCTCACTTTAGTGATGTAAATGATACTTTAACTTACTCTATGAGCTGTAATCCTGCTGTGACGACAATTACTTTATCTCAAGGGACTTTAAATATAACTTCTGCAACAGCAGTAGGGACTTCGACTTGTACTGTAACAGCTAAAGATACAGCAGATCAAAGTGTTAGTGATGAGTTTACAATTACAATTTCAAGTGCAACTACAACTACAGCTCCAACACTATCTTCAACTATTTCTGATCAATATGTTGTAGCAGGTCAAAGTTATAGCAAGAGTTTCTCAGGATACTTTAGTGGTGCTACATCTTATGGAATTAGTTGTTCATCAACAGTTTCAACAATGGGATTAACTTTTAGTGGAAGTACACTGAGTGGAACTCCAAATAGTAATTCACTATCTAACTGTAGAGTCTCTGCAACTAATAGTGGTGGAACAAAATATAGTAACTACTTCTCAATTACTTCTGGTGGTGATGCTGGTGCAAGTGCAACTGTAAATTCTGAAAATAATATAACTGTTGGTTCAATTGAGATTAATAGTTCTGAAGAGAATAGTTCAACTGTGACTAATGGTGTATTTAGCTCTATCACAAAAGGTAAGCTTTCTGGTTCAAGTTTCTCTGATATTGAAGATGAGTTAGGTGCTATCTATAACTTAAAAGTAACTGTTGAGAATAGTTCAGCACTTTCAGATGTTAATGAAAAAGAGATAACACTTGGTGCTTTAGTTCACGATACATCAAATAATAGTAGTGACGATAACAGTAGTAGTAGGTTTGTACTTGTTGCTATTCCAGCTCTTATGAGTAAAAGTGGTGACAGTTTAACAGTTGAAGCGACTACAGGAGCAACAGTAACTATGGTTGGTAGAGATGTTAGTGCTAACAATGGTCAAATATTTAAAGCTGAATTGACTAATGACAGTGCTAATATTAAAACTGGTACTGCTTCTTCAGGTAAAAGAACTTGGACAGTTGGTTTAGATAATGTGTTTAAGGCTTTTTCTAATGATAATGAAGTTGGTACTTATATTGAGAATATAATCTTTGATACAGCTACAAAAAGTGGTAGTTATGAGATCTATATCTTCTTAGGTGATAAAGCATTCAGTGGAACAGATGCTATTGATTTCACAAATGATAAAGGTTTTGATCTAAGTGCGATTACGGGTCTTAGTTCAAGTTCAAATTTAAATACAGAAGTTGGAACTATCTTTGGTTCGACAACTGTTAATGGTTTTAAAGGTACTTTAATCCTAAAATAGTTTTATAAAAAGAGGGGCTTTGCCCCTTTTTTTCTTCATTAATTAAACATTAAATTTTTAATTTTTAGCTATGTCTTGTAGAACCTCATCAGTATAGATAGAGAATCCAACTGATTTAACTCTGTTATCTACTCTATAACAGCCTCCACGAGAAAGAAGTCTGTTTCCATTAAAAACTCTAAAAAATAGATTGTCATAATACTCCATCTGTGCATAGAATAGAGGAGCAACTTTAATATTTTTATAGTCACTCTGTTTTGCAAGATCTATAATTTTCTGTAACTCTGATCTGATGTAATCAGGAACTCTACTTATTACTCTCTCAACATCTTCGATATTTTCAAGATATACAAGTTCGGTAAGCCAATCTATCTTAAGAGAAAGAAGTTTCTCAATCTCAATCTGCTTAAATAGATCAATAGAGATATTTAGGTTTTCAGAGATAAGTCTTGGAATCTGTATATTAGATAATTGCAGAGTAGGTTTTAGATCAGCTGATAAGAGAATCTCTGTTGATAAGTTCACTATCTCATCAAGGCTCTCTTCATTAAGAACCTCTACACCTATCTGATGATACTCAGATGATGGAAAACGGTATACAGGCTGGATATAAAACCACTTCTTATTTTCAATATTTCCAACTCTCTTTAACAGAATCTTAGCTACATCGATTGTAGAGTCAGCTCTAATGTGCATCGGATAGTTATGCTCATCTCTTAAAGCTATAAGTTTTCTCTCACTCATACTCTCTCTCTGGTGATATGAGAATAGAGGTGTTACAATCTCTTCAAATCCTCTGTCTAAAAGTTTTCTACTTGCTACCTGCTCAAACTCTCTTTTCTGTTTAGCACTCTCTCCAAAATAGAGTTTTGATTCGGTAGGTATTTCGTGTTCTAATTTCAAATCTATTCCTACTTTAAATATTCAAGTATATCACGGAAAGAGTTCTCAAAAGCTACAAGACCATCTTTTTTAAGATCAGTTAAAACTTTCGGAGGAGAGTAGCTACTACTAACAGCTCTAAGAGTCTCTGTAACAGTAGATTGAGATAGAGGTAGATTGTTTTTAACTTCAATATTAGCTTTCTCAAAAGCTTCAATAGTCTTTAGTGGAGCTGTATTAATAGTCTCATTAGCCATAAGCTGTTCTACATAGTAGTGTTCAGGCAGTTCAGGATCTTTTACACCTGTTGAAGCGAAAAGAACAGTTGTATTTTTATAGCCTCTCTCCATAACCTCTTTATAGATCATATTACTATTTACAATTCCAAAAGTCTGTGATGAGGTCGCTTTATCGAGTCGGCTCACAAAGATACTTAATACAGTCTGAGCAGTAACCTTTTCAGCTCTCTTTTGACCTCTCTTAATAGCTTCAGCACAACTGATAGCCTCTTTCATAGAGAATATAAGAGTTGCATTAACATTAATATCTTTTGCAACAAGCTCTTCCATAATCTTATAACCAGCATCAGTAGCAGGAACTTTAATCATAACATTTGGATAATTTAACTCACTATATAGTCTAACACCCTCTTCAATACTTGCCTCTACATTATCAGCAAGAAAAGGATCAATTTCAAGAGAAACAAAGCCTCTACGACCCTCTTTGTATAGTGGTAGTAACTCCTCTGCCGATAGCTTTATATCCTCTATTGCAAGTCTCTCGTAGATCTCTTTTGGTTCTAAACCTTCACTTTTAAACTTCTCAATATCACTCTTATAAGCTTCTGAAGTTAAGATTGAGTTTGCAAAAATTGCTGGATTTGATGTTGCACCATCAATGACACCTCTATCAATAAGTTCTTTTAGTTTTCCACTCTTTACAAAGTCTCTCTCAATAAAGTCTAACCAGAGAGAGAATCCGATACTGTTCTGCAAATTTATCCCTTTTATTTTTAAATATATTTAAATTTTACCAAAACAAGCCGTAAAGCCCCCAGCTTTAGCTGTGGGGATATAAGGCTTTAGAAAGATATTTATAGTGTGGTATCATACCAATAAAAATAGGAGAAGTTTTTAGTTAATGGTTCTAACTTATAAATATAAGCTGTATAAGACTCAAAAACTAAAACATCTTCATAAAATTATAAATATATCTGGAATTATCTATAACCATATTATCGCTCTTCATAAGAGATACTATAAATTATATGGAAAACATCTTAATAAGTTTAAGCTTCAAAAACATATCACAAAGCTAAAAAAAGTAGAAAAGTATAAGTTTTGGAAAAATGTTGGTTCTCAAGCTATTCAAAATATAACAGAGAGAATAGATGAAGCATATAAGAAATTCTTTGACTCATTAAAAAAGAAAATAAGAACATCACCACCAAGCTTTAAAAAAGTTAAAAGAT
>Ga0193956_1000111_pt1 | contig 36033 bp, 46 predicted proteins | sample BB_7_MG_FD_140358 | JGI IMG/M metagenome (GOLD analysis project Ga0193956, IMG submission 140358) | Microbial mat bacterial communities from the Broadkill River, Lewes, Delaware, United States - BB_7_MG | ecosystem: Environmental > Aquatic > Freshwater > River > Microbial mats | place: USA...
ATAGTAGATTTTTATTAAAATATATTAGTCTCTTATCCTTGTAAATGAACTTATTAGATAGTAGATTTTTATTAAAATATATTAGTCTCTTATCCTTGTAAATGGACTTATTATCTATTAAATTTGGAGAGTTTTCTATTTCTATATAACACTCAAAAATTAGTGTTTCAAATAGTTTATAGATTACAATAGTTGTTTCGTTGGAGTTCGTCCCAATAAAATTATCTGTTTCAAAAAACACAATTTCAAAAGGTTGTAGAACTGTAACTACTACGGTAGCCGTTTCTGAAACATTAAATATAGTTTCAAAGGCTGATGGTGGATTTGTTTTTTCGTTTGGAACGGAAAAAACGGCAAATGATGCAAATAACATCAATGTAATAAAAATGATTTTTTTCATCGTCTTAAAATTTTAGATTAGTATTAAAATTGAAAGACAAAAGTATATCAGGCTCTTTGGTGCTTTGCAGTTTAAGGGCTTATTTTGTGTTATTAGGGCTTATTTTTCGTTATTAGTCCCGATACTTGCAGGATTGGGACTTATTTTTCACTTTTCTTCCCGATAGGGTGTTCCTAAGTAGGCAAAAATTGTTTCTATTTCAGAAAAATCATACTTTTTGTTATGATTATTATTAAGAAAAGATATTTCTTCTATGTTTTCTATTATTTTTGTTAAAGTTTTGCGTGATATTTTGTATAAAAGTGCTGTTTCTTTTTTAGTATATGTCCTGACTGGCACTTCTACAAATGTTTTGGAGGGCTTATTTTCTTCTTTTATTGGAGTTCCAATAAATTTAAAAATAATTTCTACTTGTTTTGGTGTAAATATTTTTTGATTTTTGTAATATCCATACTTATCTAATGTTCGTGTTAGCTCTGGAATCTCGTTTATCCATGAATTTAGAGTGCGAACAGATATTTCATACATGTCTGCCACTTCTGATTTTGAAAAAATACCTAAAAAGTTTTGCATATTAATTTATTTTAAATTAGTTTTGTAAAACTTTTTAAGTAAGTCGTTTCTCTGGCATAGGGTTGCGACTTTTTTTTTATTGTAAATCTAAGACTAACCTTTAATTTATATTAACTATAATCGTTCAAATCTTTTCCGCACCACCCACAAAATTTGCCATCTTGCCCATATTCAACATGATTACTACAAATATGAGCATCATAATATTCTGATTGAGGCAATCCGCAAATAGCACAATCATACGGTCTGTTATTAGACCAATATTCTTTGCAATCATGTTCGGATAAACATTCATTTACTTTGTCAATTTCTTTTTTTGTATTATCTTGTGTTGCGACAATTCCTATTCCTAATTGATAACGGATAACAGCTTTATTTTCAAATTGAAATTCAACATAAGACTGTTTTTGTATTGTATCATATTTTATTTTTGAAATCATTTTTAATTTATTTAAGATAGTTTAAAATAAAAAGTAGTAGTTTAAGTTTCAATATACTTTTAATTGTTGTTAGTTGGATTGGCATTGTCTTCTCTTCGTTTGAAGTTAGATAGACGTTAAAGCCTGTTCCGTAATTATAAAAAATTAGTTTGCTTCTTGAATTAATAATTATTTCTATCCATTGAACTCCAAACTTATCTGTATAATAACTCCCACCTTTCTTTATAATATTTTTTTCTTTGAGTTTCATTTACATATTTTTTTCTTTGAGTTTCATTTACAACGTTATAAACAAATTAATTTTCGTTTACAACTTGTGGATTAAATTCTTTACATTTATATCCGACTTCATTTTGATACTTAATTATTACATCTTGCCACGAATTAAGATTTAATTCAGTTAATAACTCGGCTTCTATTTGCGTTCCGCCTTTACAATCACCATGAAAATCGTATTCATTTGGAAAATAATACTGTAATGCTTCTATTGCTAATCCATAAGCAGACCAAGCACCTAATTTGCTTATGTTTTCTATTAAATTTTGTGGAGTAAAAATCATAATAAAAAAAAGTTCATAACATTGTTTTTAATTTCATTTGCTTTTCAGGTGCTAATATTGACCTTTTTATTTAATGGGTTAGTGTTTATTTACATTCTGCATAAAGCAAACAAAATAAACACGTTACCGTTATTCGTTAATATCTGGCACATAATATTGTATCGTAACATGATTTACGCTTGAAGAAATATTTTTAAATCTTTTATCAGCTTCGTATTTATCATAAATTGGTTTAATAAGGCTGTATGTATTTTTTTTCTTGTTTTTGATAAAATAATTAAGATAAAATCTATGAGCTTGAATATTATGAATATTCCAAATATTCTTTGCTACAATCGTAATAGAATATCTATCATCGGTATTACATTTATTGATTAATCTTTTAATTAAATTATCTTGTTTTTCAAAATCAGTTAAAGCCATTTGTAAATAAGTTAGTTATTATTATCTGTTTTTTTGTAGTTATTAATTGATAAGTAATTTACTTTATTCCAAAAGTTTTCCATAATTGCTCGCCCATCGGAGTTCTTATGATATTTCCGTTGTCGTCTGTTATTGCATTTTGATAAAATACTGCTGTTTCAAATTGATTTTTGAATTGACCAGTCAGGTAAACATCTTTCATAAAATTAATTATTTGTGCATTATCCTTGTGGTTAATTTCGTCAGGAGAATAATATGTGTATGAAATATCTCTCAATGCGTTTTTATTCATTCTATTTTTGATGTAAACTAACATTTTTATTTTTGCAGTTTCCTTATTGAAAAAATAATCTGATTTTTGATTATTAATTTTTTCTAATATTTCTTTATTTCTACTGGCTGAATTTTTATAAAAAATTGCAGTTCTGTATGAGTTATGATACTTTCCCACTAATAATCGCCTTTTCATATCTGCAATTATTTTTTCGTAAGAATATTTATTGTTTGAAATAAAAGATAGTTCTGCAATTCCAATGTCTTTGCCTTCGGCTGTTGGAATATAAACTTTTAATAATACTTTTGATTTTTGTCCTACTGCTGGCATAGTAATTTGTTTTTAAAGTGTTTATATTTTATTTTCTTTGATTACAATAAAATGCTTTTTCATTCTAAGATTGAATTGATTTACAAGTTCGGTATTGTCTTTTGTTAGATTTTTTAAATTTTCAAGTGCATTATCATAAGTATCTTTGCCCATTTCAACGTTACGAGCATACTTGTTTAATTTTTTGCGGAGTTCTGGCGTAAGATTTCTATTGTAGCCGTTTTTTCGTTTCCAGTCTTTGCCGTTCCTGCTAAAACTTTCGGTATTCATAAATGAAAATTGTCCAGCTCCTTTTTTATAAATATTTAGGTAAGCAAGTGGATATAAATATGTTGTATCAAAATTATTTTTTTCTATGTATTTGTTAAGATATTTTTTAGCTACATCAATACGATATTGGTAAGTAAACCAACGATACTCTAATGCTTTGATTGTATTGCAATTAGAAAAATAATTTTTGTTTACATAATCAATAATTTCATTATAATAATCGGTTGTGAATTGTATTTTTTTATCTTCAAATAAGTTGTCTATCAGGTAATCAACAAACATTGCTACATAAGTTTGTCTCATTTTTGCTCTGCGAACTTCCGCTTTATCTAATTTCTTTTTGTTTCCAAGATTATTTTTTATCCGAGCAATAATATCTGATGTATTTTTTTTCTTTTGAAGTTCATAATTTAAAATCTTTGATTTAATCGCAATTTCAACATTTTCAAATGATTGCACTTCAAGTGTTTCAAGTTCAGTCCATTCAAATTCTCCAATTTCTGCGGAACTTTTGTTCTTTTTTTGACTTATTTTTTTGTCAATTTTAACTCCAACAAGTGCTTTTTGAAGTGCCTCATCAAAAGATATATTTTCGTGTTTTTGAATTTCTGTGGCAAATTCTTGTGCAAGTCTTTGTTTGTCAGGAGACAGCATATTAAATTTTACCATGTGAGTTTTTTCGCTATATGTTTGATTTTCAGTATTTTGCGACTGTTCAAGATTTCCGCAAGTTTTGTTCTTATTTTCGCTAAGCATTTGTTTTTCAGGTGCAAACTCTATATTTGCTGGCGGTGCATTTATAATTCTGTAAGAACTTATATTTTTATTTTTGTAAGAACTTATAATTTTATTTTTGTAAGTTTTTATTTTTTTATTTTTTGTTTCCTTATCTGTTATTTTAATATTTATATCTGTTCTTATAACTTCAGTATCTTTTATACTCTCAGCTTTTTTATTAAAACTGTTGTAAATGTCAGATTTTGAGGTTTCTAAAAAAATGGAATTTGTAGCAAAATTTTTGTCCATCATGTCATAAAAAAGTATGATATTTTTATTAAAAGTTATACCAAGTGGCTTGTATATTTTTTTGTCGTTTACAACTCTGTAACCTCTAAATTTTACTTTAATTATTCCAGCCTCTTCTAATCTTTTTAGTCTTGCTCTCATTGTGTTTGGGTGTCTTCTGTATATTTTAGCAAGCTCTGTGCTTGCCATCGGCAACCAAAGACGTTCTGTGCTTAGTGGGTTCTCTTTTAGTCTGCGGTCTAAGGCATTTAGAAGAGTATCAAACAGCCAATAGTGAGCATCTTTTAAAAGCTCTCTATTGGGTTTGTCTTCGTTATATTGTTGTGATGCTATTCTATATACCTCGTGTGAGAGTTTTAATAGTATTCGCAAATTTCGCTGTCTTCCTTGCATAATTAAAATATTGTAGGTTGGTAATATTTGTATTTTACTTGATTTTTTAATTCTTTTTTAATTCTGTATTTAGTTCCTGTTAGTTCGTTTACAATGTATTTATTTTTTTGAGGCGATTGTATTTCGTATTTCTGCTCTTTTATTTGTATTAAATCTTGTTCAAATTTTATTATTTTTCTAATCCTTTTATTTAATTCGTCAAAAGTTTTATAATTTGCCTTTATTAAATTTCCTATTTCTATTGAGTAGCTATCTTTTTGTATTCTAAGAAAAAAGACTTTATTTCTTTTTGTTATGTATCTGCAAAAAGTTTTAATCTTTTTTAGTTCTAAAATTTTTTGTTCAAATTGATACTTATTTAATTTTAATTTTGATTGATAGAATAGATTTTGATTGTCTATTTTGATTTCAATATTTTTGAGTGCAATAGAAATACTTGTTTTTTTGTGTATTTTACTTATTTTAGTAATAAAAACAAGCATTTCTCTTGCATTTCTTACAGTTCCAGTAATAGCACCAGTAAATAAATCATCTTTATATTCGTATATAATTCCTTTTGTATTAGTTAAATTATTTTCGTTTGTTTCTAAAAAGACTACATCTTTAATTTTCTCGTATAACTCTGACTTGCTGTTAGCTCCTATTTTGCGAAAAACAGTTTTTATACAATATTTATATTTTGGGCTTTTATCTTGCAAAATAATATCAGTTATGCCTTTAAATAATCTTCGGGAGTGTTTTAACCATTTGGGGTCGTCTGCTTTTGCGTTCATAATTTTTCAGTTTTAATAGTAAGTCTAATAATACAAGCATCATTTTTATATTATTTTTTTTTCGTTGTTGTTTTTTTTGTAGGTTTTATTACTGCTTCTGCTAATTTATTTACAGCCTTTATCACATTATTATTTTGTGCTGTTTGTAAGTCTCTTAAATTTTTATCTTTTAAATCTCTAATTGTTTCTTTGTGAGAGTCTTTAAGTTCTTTTATCGTTTTATCATGTTCATTTTGTTTTTCTTTATAGTAACCAATTTGTTCATCTTTTAATTCTACTGATGATTGAAGTTTTTTAACTGCAATGTTTAACTCTTCGGTGCTTATTTTAAAATTAGCTCTTTCAGTTGCTATAATTTTGTTGTCGGCTTCAAGTTTTAATATTTTTTCTGCAAGCTGTTCTTTTTCTTTTTCAGATATTTCTAATTTTTCTATTAAATTATTGCTTTTTTCGTTCTCTTTCTTTAGTTCCAAAACTACACCATCAGAATATTTTACTGATAGTAACAATTCAGTTTTATGCTCTTCAATAGATTTCATTAAATCTACAATCTCCTCCGATTTAACTTCTAAATTATTTACAAGTGTTGTGTTTTGTTCACTTAATAGTGTATTTTGTTCTATTAGTGTATTTTTTTCACTTTTAAGTGTATCAAGTTCACTTATAAAATTACTTTCTTTTGTTTTTGAATTGGTCAAAAAATCAATAACCACCGCAGACAATTCTTGTCCGCTTATGTTTACTGCTGTATTAAAGTCATCAGAAATTAACCCATTAGTTAATTCATAATCTTTAACATCAATAAGAGTAAATCCATAGCTTGTAGTCATTACTGCTATTGTGTTTCGTTTTATCATATTGTTTAATGATGTTTTGGACGGAGCTTGATGGTCTGGATATTTCTTTGCCAGATGTTCTAAAAATGCTGTTTGAGGCATAAATAAATCAAATAGGCTTTTTACTTGTGTTTTGTTTGTTTCCATTGTTTTATTAGTTTTTTAGTTATTATTAGTTTTTAATTATAGAGCGTAAATATTTTATATCTTCTTTTTCTTTTTCTAATTGCTCTTCATACAGTCCAACATCAATACGTTCTAATATTGAGTTTTCTACTAATGATATAAGTTCTTTTGGAGGTAGTGCATCAAGCTCCCAACTTGTATTGCCAAATTTTTTGATATACCATTTTGCTCTTGGGTCTGTAGTTTTTGCTGGGTTTGGTGGAGGATTAAATTTTCTTATTTGTTCCATTGTTAATGCTACTGGAACAACATTTATATCTAATCCAAAGTCTTGCATTCGTTCCTTTATATCTCTTATCATATCCATACCTGAGGGGTCATGGTCTCCAAAGTATAGAATTGTATCATTATCATTAAGTCTTAAATAGGCATCATACATTGCCGACACACTACTATATCCACGATTTACCATTAGTCTAATATGATATTTACTTGTAACCCTGTATAGAACATTTGATAAAGCATCTTTTTCAACCCAGACTTCAATTTTCTTATCTTGATAAGCCATTCTATCTAATCTGTATTGATTAATAGTGTCATCAATAGCATTATCTACATCTTTTACCCAGTAAGGTATCTTGGGTTGTCTAATTCTATCTTCTATTGAAGACCAATCAACAATACCTGCCATTCGTCCTTTTTTAAGAATGTTGCTTAATTTAGCATATTCATTTTGCTTATTAGGTATAATATCTTTTGAAACAAGCTGATAGTAAAGCTGTCGCAAGGTCAATACGTATCCGTCTGCTCTATACTCTTCAAGGATATTATTGATAGTCTCCAACCGTTCTTTATTTGCATTGGATAACCTTAGTTTATTGTCAAATTGTTGTTTCATAATTTTTTAGTTTTCATACCAAGCATAAACAATAAGACTATCTACTGTTGCAAATGCTTCGGCTTCGTTCATTTCTTGCATGTATAATGTTTCTATTATTTTGTTAGTTCTCCATTCTCCTACTTTCCTATTTGTTTCGGAAACTATTATTTTTATTTGAGTGCTGTCCAAAACAATAGTATTTTCGTTGGAACAATAAACATCATCATTTTGAGAGTGGGAGAGGTTCTTTATTGTGCTATTGATTAAAAAAGAAATTATGCTTCCAAAAATTAGAATTGCAACCATTAACATTATAATTTTTTGTCGTTTTTCTTTTCGTAATCTTCTTTTTTCTAAATCTTTTTTTCCTTTATTTCTTCCTTTTTCAAAACCTAAAATAAGATTTAGTCTTGCTATTAGTTTTTGTTCATTTTTTTTCAATGCTCTTGTTTTTTGATTTTCGGTATCAATCGCTGAAATTTCATATAAATCAAAAGCGTAATCATGACTATTTTCTTGCTTAGTGGAACACAAAATAGCAATGACAATGAAAAATATATTTTGAGAAGTTTTTATTAATATTTTTTCGGTATCATTATTTCTGACATTTTGAGGAATTGATATTGGCGTTATTTCAGGATAATCAACTAATATTTTTCTTACTTTCTTATCAGAAATATTCAAGTTTGTTTTTAGTTTTCCCTCCGATTTTAATTTGATTAATGATTGATTTAGTTGTGTTGTTAGCTTGGTTACATTTAGTCTGGGTAGAGTTTCATGGACGATTTGCTCTTGTTCTTTTTCAGTTTGAAACCAGTTTGAAACCAGTTTTACTCCAGTTTCTTTCCAGTTTGATGATAGTTTCTTTCCAGTTTGATGATAGTTTGAACCCAGTTTACCTTCAGATTGAGTTCCGTTTGTCCCCACTGTATTCCATAATTGGTGCTTTTTTTTGGCAATGTTGTTTTGTAACATTTGTAACGCATTCAAAGAGTTAAGGCTTGCCTCTTGAACTTTCGCTTTGTTATTAAGGTCGTTAATAGTGATTAATCTTTCTGGGGTGGGGGAGTATTCTTTGGTAGAGAGGAGTTCTCCGTCTTCTCCTAACTTAAAAGGAGAGCAGTTTCCATTCTCGTGTATGAATACAACCTGATTTGTTTCCATATCAAAGGCAACTGGCTTGCCAAATTTTTCGGCAAATAGTAGTGCTAATATATAAATGTTTGGCATAGTTATATAATTTTTAATATTATTTCTCTGATAAAATCGTCAGCTCCCGTTGATTGCAAGAACCACTTTAATAGTTCTAAAAACTCTGTTTTAAATCTCATTATGTTGTCAAAAAAATCAACAATTTGATTTACTCCTATAATGAAAATGACTACGTAAAATGTTAGTTTATCAAGGAAACTTTCTTCTTTTTTATCAATCTCTTTTGGCATAGTATTACTTTAAATAAATAGTTCTTTTAAACTTAAAATTAATGTTTTAGTCATATCCCAATTTAAGTAAACAAATAAGGATAATAGCACAATAAATGAAATGACAATCACCCAAGATAAAACTCGTCCAACTGCTTTTGATAGCGATTGAAAAAATATTTTAAGGAACTCAAAAATTAAATCAATCGTTTTTATTAGTAAAAACCAGAACAATTTTAGAGAGTAAACCACTATTAAAATTATCAAGTCAAACACAAGTGCGATTGGCATGAGTAGGAAGAACTGGAAAGTATAAAAAAGCAATCTTTGCCAAGTTCTCCCACCCTCAATTATTATATTCCATACAAAAATTACAAAAGGAAAATGTCCACCGTTCCAATCCGATGGAACGGAACGAACTTTTAATTTTTCAAATTTCTCTGCTTTTACATATAATTCTGTTTCCATAATCTTAATCTAAAAAGTTTAAAATTCTGTCAGCCCAATTATTTTTTGCTTTTAAATTGTTATTTCTAACTTTTGTAATTTCTGTAAAAATTAATGTCTGACCTGCTTTAAGTGTGTCTAATGATAAGTTCGTTTTTCCTGTAACAAGCATAATGCTGTCTATTTTCCTTTTCATTATTTCTTGATTATCAATTACAGTGTCAATACGCTTGTTTAAAAATTTGTGTGATTGTTCAAATTGCCTTTTTGATACTGTATTTTGACTCTGGAAATAATAAGAAGTTCCAAAGGCAATAATTGTAAAAACAATTATTGCTATTGAGGTGTTTCGTATTGGGTGTTTTTTATCCTTCATTTTTTGCCTCCTTTTTTACAACTATTTTGCTATCCACTCCTGCTCCATTTTTGAATTTAAAAGTTTTTTGCTCTTTTATTGCTTCAATCTCTTCAATAGAAGATGTTTTTATTTTGTAGGAAGAGAATATCAATCTTAAAACGGCATCTGATTTTAACCCACTTTTTACATCTACTTGTTTGTCTGCGTAAAATACTGTTACTGTAAATTTCATAATTTAAAATGTTTAATTGGTTAGTATATAATTGATTATTGATTTTTTAATCGGATAATTTCTTTATCTATTAATTTAATAATTTTTCTTAGATGTCGCTTGCTAAGAATATAATCATATTGTTTGGCAACTTCTTTCATGCTATTATAACCCTCTATATTAGCTGTTTGCCTTTTTATTCTTATTTTGAATTGATTAAATAATTGTCTGCTTGTTATCATATTTATTTTTTGTTAAACAATGCTTTTGGCATGATAAAAGTTAAACTCTGAAACAAAATCTGGAGCTTCAGCATCGCCTTGAACTCTAACTATTATACATTTATCTCTATCAATTTTGTGTGTTTCAATAAATGTATCAACAACTTCTTTTTCATTTTCCTTATTGTGAGACCAAAAGCGATAGCGAGTATTTGTTGTAAAAATTCCTTTCTCTATTCCGAATGATTTTATTTTTTCTTTCTCTTCTTCTGAATAACCCCAGCCGTCATTTCGTAACCATGTGTAAAAAAATGGTATTCCTGTTAAGATATAATTGCTCATGCACATTACAATATCTTGCATTGTTCCACCTCCATTCACTTTGCCTCCCCATTCATATTTATTTTCTGAGTGGGTATTTCTTACTGCATCACCAGTGTAGTGGTCGTAATACAATAATTCCATTCCTATTGAAATGAAAGATGCAACATGTTTATCTCTTCTAAAAACACCTCTGCTACAACTTGCAATAACTGCTATAAGTTCGTTGCAGTTATCAACTCTTTCATTAATTGTATTATCTTTTTTTTCAAGACAAACATTTTTATCACCTAAGTAAATTACTTCATATTTTTTTGTTCTTGGCATAGTTTTTAAGTTTAATTGGTTAGTATATAATTGATTATTTTGTAATTTCTTTTTAAAATAGCCACCGAACCGTAAAGCTCGGTAGCTGGCACTATTTGCTGTATGGTATCTTTAACTGCCATTAGCTTTTGGGCATAGTTCTTTTGAATTAAGTGGATAATCAAATTTTGTGTCTCTTAGATATGATTTTTTTGCCTCTTTGGTTCGTTCTAAAAACTGTTCTTTTGTGAAATTTTCTTTTAAAAATTTCTTATAGTTTTTTATTACTAAATCTATATTTTGATTGATGCTATTGTAAAGCATTTTACCTGTTCCTGCTGATGAAATAATGAATTGATTTGTTTTTTTTTCGTAGCGAATAAAAAAAAGAGTATTCCAAACGGTAAAGCATTTTATATGATTTACTTCTTTTGTTTTGTAACCTTCTTTTGTTCCAATTAGAATTAGCATTGTTTTAATTTTTATCTGTAAGTTTAAAGAACTCTTCTATTTTCATACCCAGTCTTCTTGCTAATTTCATTGCAACAGATGTTCTGGGGTCTGTTTTGTATTTTTCAATAGCAATATATGCTTGTCTTGATATTCCTGCACTCTCGGCTAACTGTTCTTGTGTTAGTCCTTTTTTTTTGCGTTCACTTTTTAATGAGTTTTCCATGTTTTTTTTAGATTATGTTTTAAAACTCTCTATCCCAATTTTTAAGAGTTTTATTAAAAGCATTACATTACGTAATTCGTGAAACCTTAATTTGACTTTTATTCGTGTAAAAGGTTTGGCAGTATTTACATCACATAAAGGGGCTTTTGAGACAAACCCTATTTTTTTTGCTCTGCTTTTTCCAAATGCTCGTCTATTATTGGCATAATTTCATTAAATATTTCTTTGAAAAAGCCTGAACCCATTTTTACTAAGCTGTCTGCTTTTTGTTTAATTTCGCTCATCTTATCCTTGCCGATTGCTTCTTCAAAAATATTGTCTATTTCTTTGTTTATTAATTGTTTTGCTACAACTTCCGCTTCTTGTAATTCCTCTATTTCCTTTTGATAGCTTCTCCAACTTCGCAGACCAGAAATTACTGCATCATGTAGCTCTTTGTGTTCTCTCGGCACTGCAACCTCTCTACCTTGTTCGTTCATATAGAAAATTCCTCCTTCATCTTTTCCTATTCGGGTTATTGCCCCATCGTAACAGATGTATGGCATACCTTCAATTATCATAGTGTCATACTCGTTGATTACTGGTATTCTTTTTTTTAATCCCATTGTTTTTTAGTTTAATTGGTTAGTAATTATTTGTTATCTAAAAGGTTTAAATAAGCTCGGTAAAACCGTTCTAATTCCTTTATTATTTTTCTTTTGCTATTGCCAAGCGTTCTCGGAGCAACTTATTTTATATATTTCTGGCAATATTTAATTGTCATAATTCTAATTTCTAATCGGTTGGAAATAAATCGTTTTGTTTTTTGTCCAAAGTCTCTGCTATCTTTTGTTGATGCCATTTTGGAATATCTCCACGCCGTAACCAACCATAAAAAGTAAATACTTTGACGTTGCACGCTTCTACTATTTTATCTCTAAATGCACTTCTTTTTTTTACATCTGAAATATCTTTATATGTATCAAAAAAATTCATATCTTTATTTGTCATAGCTCTAACCCTCTAAATTTTGTAAAATGCTTTGATTATTTGCTTTAAATTCCAATAAATCCTTAACAAGGTATTTGTTCCACTTGTTTACTGGCTTTATATAATCAAGGAGTTGCTCCATTTGACTTTCTCTAATTCCCAAATATCTTGATGCAACATTTCTTTTTACTTTTTCGTCGTCTGCATATTTTATTACAAAACCAGTTTCTTTTTTAGAATTTTCCAATAATTTTATGATATAGCTTATTTCTTTTTCAAGCCCATTAAATTTATTTTTTTCATATTCTAATAGTTCTACAGCTAACATAATATTGTAGTTTTAAGTTATTTATTTAAAAAAAGGTAGAAAAAAAGCCCTGTTATTGCACTCTGGGGAGTTGTGCAAAAAGGACTTAATTTCTACGCTTTAAGTTGGCATAGTATATTTTGTCTCCCCAGACTTTTTTATATGTTTTTATGTATTTGTTGATGTATTTGCTTTTGCCTCAAAAGAAAATTTTTTGCCGAAGTAATCTTCTACAAATTCTTGTTCGGGTGAGGTTAGTTTTCCTTTTTTTCTTTTACTTCTAAAAGTTTCCCTACTTTTTTCAAATCTATCTCTGTAAGCATTGTAAAAAGCCGTTTTTTCAGATTTAAAGGTTTCAAGGCTTTTCCAATATTCATTAAAATCTTGTTTTTTCATTTTTGCAATGTTTTTTTGTATTATAATATATTTTCGTTGTATCTTTACTGTTTTATTTTTAACTCTAAAATCTCAATTATGACAAATTTTGAAATTATTAACACCCCTCAATTCAATTTTAAATCATTCCTTTTAGAAATAGGCTTTGTAGAATATTCAAAAAATGAAACAGAAGTTTTTTTCAGAAAACAATTTGATGATTTGCTTTTTATTGCACATATTTTTGATAATTCTATTTTTAATCTATCAGTTGATGGTGATAATTCTTACCGAATAGAAAACATGTCTGTTCCTGCTAATCGTTTGTTTGCCGAGCAACTTTTCGCTCATCTGAAATTTTATTAAACTTCTCTTGGTCTAATTCTACGACCAAAACCCTATTTTTTTCAGTGTTATAAGGTTTGTAGGAAATAAATCCTTTCTCTCTTAAAACATTTAATCTTGCCCTTGTGGTAGCTTTTTGTCTTAATTTGCTTACCACAATGGCAAAAGGATTGCCTTCTATTTTTGCACGCTGGTTTAATTCATTTAAACAATAATAATGTGCATCTTTTAATACTTTTTTATTTTGATTCCCCATTTTTGTATAATTTTTATTGGTTTATATATTTTTTATTAACTTTTTTCGTTGTATCTTTACAGTCAAATAACAGTGCAATATTAAAATTTTAATACTTAACATGCAAGTTTTTTAACATGTTTTTTATAAAATTTTTATATTTATTTTATAACCACATGAAAAACATTGATTTAAAAATAAAAAAACTTTTAGAAAGTAAAGAAATTTCAGCAAGTCGTTTTTGTAAAAAAATAGGAGTTACAGAAAGCGGATATACTTACATGATAAAAAATGAATCAATGAAATTGAAAACTTTATATAAAATTTCAGAAGTTCTACAAGTTCCTGTTTCATATTTTTTTGACGAAAGCGAAGTTTCCAATGTTGGTTCCGGTCCTGATGTAAGCCTGCAAGTTCTTAAAAAAGAAAATGAAGGCTTAAAAAAAGAAATTGAACTCAAAAACGAAATTATAGAACTTCTTAAAAACAAATAGGTTATGCCAAACAAAAAAGAACATGTAAAAGCTGCTGCCGTTTGGGGTGCAATAATTGGAGGTCTATCCAATGTAATTAAACAACAAAAAGAAATAGACAAAGGCGAAAAATTAGACTTTAACTATTTAGATTTAGTTGGTAAATCGTTGTTGGGTGCAGGTCTTGCAGGAATAGGAGCAAGATTACCCGATATTCTTGAGCCAGCAAACAACCCTAATCATCGCAAATTTTTTCATAGTGTTGCAGTTGGCATGGGAGTAACTTATGCACAACTTGAAGCCAAAAGAAAATTGCAAAATAAAGATGATTTTTGGACAGAAGTAGTTTCCAGTGTAGGGCTTGGATATGTAGTTCATTTACTACAAGATAGCCAAACCCCTAAAGGTTTACCAATTATTTAACTTCGTTGTCAAAAAAATCAAAAGTTATTTTTGGTGCTTGTTTTGGTGCTTCAAAAGCAGTAAAAGGACGTTTACCTTGTTCAAGGTCGTCAATTAGTTCCGTTACACTGTTTTTAATTTTGGTTAAATAGGCTATTGCTTTTTCTGGTTCTAAATCCTTGAAAAAAACAATAGAATCGTTGGTAAAATAAGATGTATGTGTTGCCATAATTTATAAAGATTTTATGAATTAGTTAATAAAAAATATGTCAAAGAACATTAATTAATAATTTTTAACTGTAAAATTTCGTTGTATCTTTACAGTCAAATAACAGTGCAAAGCTAAATTAAAAAAAATACGGTGCAAATTTTTTGACCACTTTTTTTTAACCAAAAGCCAATAAAAAGATTTAATATTGACTTAATAATTTAATATACAGATGTTCAGCCTTGAAAAAAAAATTAAAATTTTATTGACTAAAAACAATATTTCAATAGAAAAATTAGCTTTTAGTATCGGAATAACTAAAAATACATTACTAAATGTTTTTAAAAAGAATGAAATAAATACAAAATATTTGGTCAAAATTTCTGAACATTTTGATATGCCAATGTCTTATTTTTTTGACGAGGATTGTAATAATGTGAAAATTGAAAATGTAGGCAATGAAACTACTGGTAATGGTAATAAAATAGGTAATGTTTCAATTAATAACGAAAATGAAAAGCTGAAAATTGAAAATGAATATCTAAAAAAACAAATAAAAGATAAAGAGGAAATAATTAATTTGCTAAAAAACAAATAAAATTTGTAACTTTGTAAAAAGTTATACAAAAAACATGGAAGCAATAATAATTCATACAAAAGGGCAAAATATAAGCCCCTCTACATACGATATAAAGCATACTATTGATTTATTAAAGCATGTTAATAAATCTTTGCGTCCATTGTTAAAAAATGATGAAATTATTAGCTATGAACAAAAAGAAGGTTCTGTAATTCATAAATTATTAATCCCTTTTGCTATTGTAGCTACAATAAATGCAGAACTTGGCAATATCAACAATAACAATATTTCCAAAGCAAGAAATATTATGCCACTAATTGAATATATCCAAAATGTTGCAAAAACAAAAGGCTTATATTCTACTATAAAAACAACATTAAATAATTCTTACTCTCTAAAAATAAATAAAGAAACAAATTATACTATCTCGGAGCAATGGATAAAAACAGATATGTATTTGCACGGAGAAATAACAAACGCAGGTGGAAAAAAAACAGCTAATATTCATATTGACACAGATGATAACAGAACTATTATTGCCGAATTAAGCAAAGATAAACTAAAAAGTAAAAATTTTTTATATAATTCATATAGAGTTTTAATTGAATGTGAACAGAACTTAACAACACAAACAATTAGAAATGCAAAAGTTATAATGTTAGAGCCTTATAAACAAGAAAAAGACATTGAGAAATATTTGAATAAAAAAATAAAAATAGCTAAAAAGAATTGGCAAGATGTTAATGCTACCGAATGGTTAAAATCTGTCCGCTAATATGAGTAAGAAAAACAATAAAACAACCAATATAAAAATAGCAATAGATACGAGTTTCTTAATACGATTAGTAAAAGAAACAGATGAACAACACGATAATGTAAAAAGCTTTTTTATTGAGTTCTATAACAAACATGCTACATTCTATATTTCTACAATAACTCTATCCGAATTTTTAATAAAAGGAACTATTGAAGAACTTCCCTTAGATTTTTTAAAAATAGAAAGTTTTAATCATTTTCAGGCAAAAAAAGCAGCAAATATTTTTAACAAATTAAGAGACCACAAAGGTAATATTACTCGCCGAGCTTTAAAAGACGATGTTAAAATTTTAGCACAAGCAATAGACAAGGAAATAGACTATTTTCTTTGTGCAGATAACGACTTTGAAAGTCTAATAAAAAGGTATAATGCGGAGGTTAAAGTTATTAATATTTTAAAAATTAGTCATAAGGAATTTTTTAGTAAACTTTTTTAATGAAATAATTAATTTGCTAAAAAATAAATAACATTTACTTTTGTTAAATAATAATTACACAAAAAATTGATATTTTGAAATTAATTTTGTAACTTAGCTAATATCACAAACACATTAAATTTAAACAAATTCAATATGAAACCAGAAATAAATAAAGGTATTTTTTTGCCAACAGATATTTCTCTTATATTTAATTTACCTGCCAACAAAGTAAATAGGTGGTTAAATAATTATTGGACTGATGATGTATGGCAAACAGATAAAAGTAAGGCAGTTAATTTTAATACATTATTAGAATTTTATATATTTTACTCTTTGAGTGAAAAAGGTATGTCCGCCTCCAAAATAAAAAAATCTCACGAATTTTTATCTGAAAAATTTAATTGCAAATATCCTTTTATTAAATATAATGTTTACACAGACGGTAACTCTGTTTTTACAGAAAAAAACGAAGGTCAGTTTATTAATGTAGATTTATCTGCACAATACGAAATACCCGAATTTCTTATTCCTTTTGTTGATAAAATAGAATTTAATAATGAAAATATTGCAGTCCGTTTCTACCCACTTGGCAAAGATTCTGAAATTGTTATAGACCCAGAATTACGTTTTGGAGAGCCAGTAATAAAAGGCACAAGAATAAGCACATCAAGTATTTACAGTTTCTATAAAGCAGGAGAAACAACAGAATTTATATCTAAAATATATGATTTATCTGAAAAAACAGTAAAAGATGTTGTTCAATTTCACAGTAAAGCTGCATGATTTTTTATTTAGACGAAAATATACCAATTTCTATTTACAAAGGCTTAAAAGAATTAGATTTAAGAAATGAAATTAAATATATTCCAGAGGTATTTTATCCGGGAATAAAAGATGAAGAATGGCTTGATGAATTAAAAAACCAAAATGCAGTCATAGTAACAAAAGACCATAACTTAAAGCGTATTAAACATCAATACGACTTAATTAAAAAATATAAAATAGGACTTTTTATAGTTAAAGAACCGCAAAAAAAAGGAACTCCGTATTGGCAATTAGTAGAATTTATAATAAAAAAATGGAGTGAAATAGTTGAACTTGCAAAAATAAAGACACCAGCCTATATTTTTCTTATCAAATCAAAAGGAAAACCTGAAAATATAATCTAAAAATAAATAAATTATGAAAAAGATTTTATTAATTACATTAGCATTATTAGTATCGTTATCAATTTTTGCACAAGACAGCGATTATATTGATTTTCAAGTTGAAAAAATAGACAACTTAGCTCCCGATGAATTTAACTTCGGCATAACGTCAGAAGACAACGGCAAAGTTTTCATAGCAAATGCTACAGATAAATATTGTCAAATAATTACGTATGCGGACGGTGGCATGCTAACTTATTATTTTGTTGATGATAAAATGATAATGATAACTATTGAACCTGGGGATTACAATGAAGAATATACAGATGTTGCAGAAGACTGGTATAGAATTTCACTATACGTTGATAATAATTCTATATTTTCTGTTAAACAAACAACGCTAAACGATGAAACTGTATCAACTCCGAGTAGTGAGGATAAGAAAGCTCTTGTAGATTATATAACAAAGATAAATCCTTGGTATAACTATTATGTAAAAAATCGCTATTCTTTTGAATGGAAATAAAATATAAAGAGGAAATAATTGAATTGCTTAAAAATAAAATTTGCTTTTCTTATTGCAAAACTGTATCTTTGCGTGTTAGAGTTCATTTTGTATCTTAGACTCATAAGATACAGAGTTTTATATATATAAATTTTATTCCATTAAAATAACACTTTATTCTCAGAAATGAAAACAATCGTAAATTTTTTCATAGCATTAGGCTTTGATTTTAAGAATGACTTAAAACCAAAGAAAAGCCCCCTTGAGAATAATCATAATCTTAATAGCAAACTTAAAAACTCTTTTTTCTTTTATAATAACCCAAATCAAACAAATACCTCATTTTATCTTATAACAAAAAAATTAAATAAGCATGAATTTAGTATAATCAGAAATTATGTTTGGAATGAAAGTGTAGCATCTTTGATTTTTTATAGAAGTGAAACAGCAACAAAGACAAATAATAATGATTTAACGTTGTTTTATGCAAAAGCATCTCCTATAATAGATTATAATAAATGTATTGTAGATACTTTTAATATATCTGAAAAAAAAACAGATACTTTTATTGCCACTGAAACTGATATTGCAAAAATAGAAAAAATCAAAAAATGGACATTTGATAGTGGAACTTTATGGATAAATTATCATTCATTTTTAAAGAAAGCTAAGTATAAAGGTATTGACAAAGAGTTGGTAGATACCCTCCACGCTCTAAAAGTCAAATTAAATACTTTGGTTTCTATTGTTGAAAAAGATACAGATAAAAAAGAAGAGATTGTTCAGGCACTTATTGACAGAACTCTATATATTAAGTATTTAGAAGATAATCATATTATTAATTCATATTTTTATAAGCATTATTTTGGAGATAAAGATACAAGTTATAAAATTTTATTGCAATCAGCAGATAAAGAGAACTTAAATATCCTTTTTAGTTTAATTCATACCATTTTTAATAACGAACTATTTGAAAGACCTGATATTGAAAGCAAATATTTAACACAAGATGTTTGTGATATTATCTACAATTCGTTATCTGCGAATTTAAAAACAAGGCAACTTAAACTTTTTGATTTTCAATTTGATGTAATTCCTGTTGGATTTATAAGTTATATTTATGAAATATTTTTAACTGAAAAACAAAAAGAAAACGGAATATACTACACCCCGAAAAAATTGGCTCAATTAATTGTAGATGATGTAATTCCTGAACGAAAAATAGGCAAAGTATTAGACCCATCATGTGGTTCTGGCATGTTTTTAATTGTGGCATTTCAAAAACTATTAGAAAACAGCTCTGATAATAAACTTAAAACTGTAGCAGAAAAAATTGAATACAGAACAAGACTTTTATCCGAGAATATATTTGGAATAGAAAAAGAAATAACAGCCCAAAGATTTACTCTTTTTTCCTTATCTTTGCAATTATTTAGAGGCTTAAACCTTGCCGATATACGTGAATTAATTGAAAAGCAACTAAAAGAAGATAATCAAGTTACATTGTTTAAAAAGTATTCATTTTTTAAGAATATACATTATGCCAATACACTTTCTCAATCTAATCCTCCATTTGATGGAGATTCATTTGATTATATTGTAGGCAATCCTCCTTTCTTTGAGATAAAAGACACAGAAGAATATAAAGATGAAATTGAATTTCTGAATAAAAAACAAATTAAATTTGATAATAAAACAGTCAAAACGAAAGACATTGTTGGGAAACATCAAATTTCACAATGCTTTTTTATTAAAATAAAAGATTGGGGACATAAAAACACAAGATTTGGTTTTGTTTCAAATAGTTCAAATTTTTATAATGATAATTCAAAATATTTTCAAAAATATTTTTATACAGAATACAATATTGAGAAAATTTACGAGCTTTCAAGAGTAAAAAAAATCTTATTTGAAAATGCAAAAGAGAGTGTTATTTCAATAATTTTTTCAAATGATAAAATTATTCAAAACAAAATTGAATATTACCCTGTTGATTTAGGGATTTTTTCAGAAAAACCTTTTGAATTGCTAATTATTCAGCAAGATAAAATAGTCAGCATAGATCAAAATAATCTTACTAATAATAAGATAAAAGCAAGAGATTTTTTGATTGGCAATAAAGATGATCGAAAATTGGTAAAAGGTATCTATTTAAATTCAATATTATTATCCGAATTTATTATTGATACAAAAGAAAGTATTAGAGGGATTCAGATTTGGGGTGAAGATGCTGCAAAAAAAGAATTTGAAATACCAAAAAATAAATGGAAAAAACTTAGTTTAATACAAAAAAATGAATACAAACAAGTTTTTTTAGATAAGTATATTAGAAATGAACAATCTGATAAATATAATATTAGCCTATATAAGCCCAATAATTTAAGTAATTTTAAATTATTAGAAGCAAACCAATTTGTTTACAATATTTCAAATTTTGACAAAATCCGTAAAGAAAAGATATTTGAAGGTGAAAAAATTCTATGGAATAGGATAGGCAAATTAAAAGCTGTTTATTCATCAACAAAAATATATTTTAACTTTGATGTATATTCTATAAGACTAAATGATAATAGTTTGTATTTTCTTATTACAGCAATATTAAACTCAAAACTAGTAAGTTACTATATTGATAATTCACTAAGAAAAAGAGTAGGAAGTTCATTTCCTAAAATTGGAGCTGATGACATAAAAAAAATTCCAATTCCTAAAAAATTAGATTTTGAATTAGTTGAGGAAATTTCAAATATAAGTAGAAATTTGTCATTAAAAAAACATAAATATACAGAACAAATTGAAGAAAAATTAAATAATTTGATTTTTGATTTGTACGATTTAGGATATTGGGAAAAACAAAGAATTAAAGACTCCTTTACCAAAGCAAAAAAAACATCTAATTCAAAAAAAGAGTTAAGTAAATATAGTAAAGTATTTGAAAACAGTGTCAATTTTTATCTTAGCAATCCAATAAAAATTGAGTTTAGTAATACTAATTCTGGTTTAATTGTAGCCAAAGTTTCTTTAAATGGCGAAAGTCAAACACCAAGTGCACAAAAGACCCAACGCTATATTTTAAATGAAATTTTTGAAGAAAATCCAAACGAAAACTTTTTAGCATCACAAGAAAAAATATACGGAACAGATTGTGTTTACATCATAAAAAAAGATATAAATTTGAATTGGTCTGAAACAAAAGCCTATGAAGATGGGCAAGAACTCTTAAAACATCTTTTTCCTAATGAATAGAGAGTATATAAAAATTAATAAACCTGTAAGTTTTCCTGATTACACGAATAAATTAAGAGAGCTTGATGACGACTTTTGGAAAAAATGGATATTTTTTTATTTGCTTTTATTTTACACAAATTTTAATAACCAAGATTTAGTAGATAAAATAATAGAAGAGCAAACTAAAAAATACCCAAGACCTGAACGGCTTATTGCGAAATATATAAGAAACTATTTAAGAAACAATCCAGCTTTTGATTTGCATTTTGATATTCATGGAGAGGTTACAAATGATGAGGATATTGAAGGCAACTATGATATTTTAATTACAAATACATATTGGAAAAATAAATTTTATTTTGAGTGCAAAAACTTAAATAGTAAACAGGATTTAGTAAACAAATATGTTTACAGTAAAATATACCCAAAAAATAAATCACCTCAAAACGATGGAGGAGTTTATCGTTTTTTTAATGGAAAATACGCTCAAAAACAAAACTTTGGAGGTATGTTAGGTTTTGTTTTAGAGGGAGATATTAATGAAATAAAAGCAAAAATAATAAAAAAACTAGACACTAAATTTGATGTTACACCTGAGGGGGATTTAAAAGGAATATTAGACAATTCAATCTACGAAAATGTGTTTACTTTTAATAGTATTCATAATCGCAATGAAAATAGTTTCATAATACATCATTTATTATTTGAATTTATAGAGTAAAATACGGAATAAAATAAACTAACCCCCAAAGCTCTTATGTAGTTCCTTTGTGGTGTTTCTAAGAAATAATTAATTTGCTAAAAAATAAATAATAATAAAAACATAGAAACTGTATATTTCTAATATTGTAAAAGAATTAATAATCAGCGATTTAATAATTTATTTTCAAAAAAAGTGTTAAAAAATTTTGAAAATATTAACCTATAAGTTAAGTTTGTGGAACGAAAATTGAAACGTATTTCTGAAAGAAAGGCAAAAGGAACAATGTTATTTATTGATATAAAAGCCATTGAAGATATAATGCCATTTATTCTTAATGCAGAAAATACATTGGAATATCTAAAAATTCAAAACGCACTTCTTGCAAATATACATAACAAAGAGATATATCAAAAAGTAAAGAATTACGATACTATTTACGAAATAAGATTTACAAATAAAAAAAGCAATATGCGTATCTATTGTAAGCAAGTTTCTAAATCTAAAAAGAAATACATTATATTAGTAAAGCTATACGACAAAAAAACTCAAAAAATACCGAAAGAAGTTCACAAAATTTTAAAACAAATAGAAAATTATGAATACAATATCTGATTTTGAAAATAAATTAAAAGAATCTCAAAATACTTTTGTTTTTGAAATAGAAAAATCAATGATACAAATGCGTATTATGAGTGAAATAGAGAAAGAAATGGACAACAAAAACATGTCCAAAGCAAAATTAGCAGAGCTTACTGGACTTTCTGCAAGTTTTATTACTCAACTTTTTAGAGGACACAAAAATTTGAATTTAGAGACTATTGCAAAATTTCAATTTGCATTAGATAAAAAATTCAATATAAAATTAATGAACTATGAAGAGTTATTGCAAGAGAATGAGCCTACTACTTACGTAAAAATGAAAGTTTATAGAAACGATGATTATAAACCACAACAAATAGCAGTTTAATGAAAGCAAAATTTTCAAATTTAAAATTCAAGAATTATATTTTAAAAAATTCAAAATTTTCTACAACATTAAAGTCTGGTGATAACGTATTAACTGTAAAGAAAAAAATACACAATAGACTTTTTAATGTAGATTTTGATATTTTTGAAAATGCAGACAATCAAAATCTATTTTATATAGAGTTGGTCATTGATAGTTTTCCTAATGTGAAAAGAAAAACTTCTGGGTATGATTTTCAGATTTCTTTAATTGCTAATTTTGAGCTTGAAAATAGTGAAAACATAGCAGAAGAAAAGCAAAATCAATATGTTTTATACTCTGCACTCCCTATGGTAATAAGTATTGCTCGTTCTGAAATTTCTCATATTACTTCAAATGGTATGTTTGGCAAATATATTTTACCTGCAATAAATCTACCAGAACTGGTAGATGAATACATTAAAAAAGAACAAGTTGATGAATAATATACACAAAACAAAGTTCACTTTTTAATGAACAAAATAAATAAAAACCTTTAGATATGCTTTAGAAAACTAAAACATCTAAAGGCTTTTTGCAAATTACCATTTTACATTTTTCAATTTTTCATTAACTACGTTGTTACTCAAATGAATATAAATCATAGAGGTTTTTATATCCTTGTGTCCCATAAGAGCTTTTATTAGGTAGGGGTCGTTTGTGTATTTCGCAAGTAAAGTTCCAAACGTATGCCGAGACATGTGGTAAGTAAGCACTTTATTTATTCCTGCAAGCATTTGTATCAACTTCAATACTCTATTATTCTCTTGGTTAGTCATGCGTGGAAATAAATGCTTGTTTAATGGGTTAATATATTCATTTACAATAGGAATTGCCTTGCCATTAAAAACGAGGTGCAAAGGTATCATTACCAAGCCAGCAGTTTTATTTTGTCTAAAATCCAAAAACATTTCACTATCTTTTATTACAAAATTTTCAGGAGAAAGGGCTTGCATATCTGAAAATCTTAATCCAGTATAGCAAGAGAATAAAAATAAATCTCTAACGTTTTTTAAATGCTGACTATTATTATCAAATTCTAAATTTTCTATTCGCTTTAACTCATCATCGGTAAGAGCAGTTCTTTTGCTTGCTATTCTTTTAACTTTAAAATCGGAATAAGGGTCTTCTTTAATTAGCTTTTGTTTGATAGCAAAATTCAATATTCTTTTAAAATTTTTATGATATTTTGCAATCGTATTTACATGATAATTTTCTTTGTGTAGGTAATTATCAAAAGTTTTAACAGTGTTAAAATCTATGCGGTTAAAAGTAATATTTGGGTGTATTTCTTTTATAAATTCTAATGTTCTGCGTAAAGTATATCTATAATTTTCGGTGCTATTGACTTCATTTATATTTCTGGTGGAAAACTCAAAAAAATCAACTTCATTTTTTAGTAGTAATTTAAAGTCTGCAAGAATAAAAGAGCCTTGCCTATTTCTTTGTTCGTCTTCAAATTTTTCTAATTCATAAATTTGTTTTTTCAAGGTTCTATTAAGTTCTAAGTGTTTTGGGTGCTTAGAATTTACAACCTGCTTATTTTCATTCCATTGATTAGGTTTTATTTTAATTCCTGTGCTAAAATATTTTCTTTTTTCATTCAAATATGCTTCAATTTGAATTACTGCCTGCCCTTTAGAGTTGAGCTTATTCTTTCTATTAAATTTTAGTCTATATGTAACCTTTTTCATAATTTTATATCATATATTGAATATTATTTTTGACACCCTTTTTGATTTTTATGAAGGGGTATCAAAAAAGGTATCACAAAGGTAGCATAAAAAAGCCTAATTTTCAAAAAACAAACCCTTATTTTTATTTTATTTTTTTTCAGAAACACAAAAAAAACTCCAATTAGTCAGGGTTTTAACCTAAAAAATTGGAGTTTTAATATTTTTGTTGGTGGAGCTGCGGAGACTCGAACTCCGGTCCAAACAAATGACCAACCTGCTTTCTACATGTTTATCTTTTTATTAGTTTTCGTAAATAGCAAGAGAAAAAGCACTCAAAACTATTTCTTATCCTCTTTAGTTTTATGCAAATATCAAGGCATATTCGCACTATCTTATTATTGTCTGCACCCCATTACAACGCTGGAAATAAGCAAAACCCCGTTGCGAGATGTCTCGTTCCAGTATCTAATACCAGAATTAAGCCTTAACCTACTATACTTCGGTTAGGCAGCAAGAGCGTAATCATAAGATTCGTCAGTTATAAGTTGTGTAACTCATTATTACGGGTTGTGTTACCTTGCCCGACATGCTTACAAACCCATCTAATTTGCTGTCAAAACCAAATCAGCCCCATGTGTGTGTTTCGTTTTAGATATTATTTTTTATGTAAATTTTAATATCTGAAACTAATAAATTGGATTTATATTTTGCAAAAGAACAATTTTTTTTATAAAAAATCAAGTTTCTATCTAATTATTTTTTAATTTTGGCAAAAATAAATAATTACTAAAAATATGAAAATATGAAAACTTTAAAAATTGGTGTTCTACGAGAGACCAAAAACCCACCAGATAAGCGAGTTGCAATAACTCCAAAGCAAGGAAAACGTATCTTAGAAATTTTTCCTAATCTGGAATTATATGTGCAGCCAAGCGAAATAAGAGCATACAAAGACGAAGAATATTTGCAAGAAGGTCTGCCTTTGAAGGAAGACTTGTCTGATTGTGATATTTTGATAGGAGTAAAAGAAGTAAAAATTGAAACTTTTATTCCTCAAAAAAAATACTTGTTTTTTGCTCACGTAGCCAAAGAGCAGCCTTATAATAAGGACTTAATTCAAAAGATGATTAAAGATAAAATAACCCTTATAGATTACGAATATCTTACAGATTCCAACGGAATAAGGCAAGTGGCTTTTGGTAAATGGGCTGGAATAGTTGGAGCCTACAAGGCAATAAGAGTTGAAGGCTTAAAAAATAATTATCTTGATAATTTAAAAAGGGCAAGCGATTATAAGGATAAAATGGAAATGTTTGAAAATTTGAAAAATGTAAAATTAAAACCAAAGAAAATTGTTATTACAGGCGGTGGTCGTGTTGCTGGTGGAGCAGAAGAGACTCTTGTGGCAGCAAACATAAAATATGTTTCGCCTTCCGATTTTTTAACTAAAACTTTTAGTCAAGCAGTTTACACAAAGTTAGAACCTATTAATTATGTAAAGCATAAGTCCAAGCGTAAATTTGATTTAGCACACTTCTTTCAAAAGCCTGAGGAATATGTTTCCATTTTTGAACCTTATACCAAAGTAGCTGATATTTATATACCTTGCCATTTTTGGGACAATAAATCTCCTGTTTTTTTTACTCCCGAACAAGCCCAAAAAAAGGATTTTAAAATAAAAACGATTGCCGATGTTAGTTGTGATATAGCTATGCCAATTCCCTCTACTATAAGACCTTCCACTATTGCAAAACCTTTCTACGATTACAATCCAAACACAAAAAAAGAAGAACCAGCCTTTTCTAATGAAAACAATATTACTGTTATGGCTGTTGACAATTTGCCCGGAGAACTACCAAGAGATTCGTCTAAATATTTTGGAGATATTTTAATAGAAAAAATATATCCATATTTATTTGGGGAAGATACTGAAAAAATAATTGAACGTGCAACAATTTTAGAAGATGGTAAACTAACTGAAAGATATAAATACTTGGAAAATTATACTAAATAATAACTTGATTTTTAATATGTAAAATATAGTTTATTAAACATAAATTTAAAACTGTCTAAAAAAAGACAAAAGCTCTAAATTAGACAGTTTTTTTATTAATGATAATATTTATTATTGTTTTGTAAATTCCATTTCCATACCGTCGTTTACCACAAAAATATTTCCCTCCTTTTGCTTCATTGTTAGTATTAGAGAGTTTTCTTCACGTGGCTCCATAAACATATCATCCTCTCCAAGCTCAACAAAATATAGCTCAATTCCTTCTGATGTTTCTGTTACACCACAAACCAAACGAGACATTGTTTGATAGCCATCAATATCATAATTTGCGGTATAACCTTCTCCATCTTTCTGGATACTAATAGTATATTCGTAAAAACGAGGTTCGCCGCCCATTCCTGGACCTGCTTCTTCTTCGTATTTATACACGCCAGACCAGTCAAAATCGCTGTTAGAGTTACTACTACCAGAACCACAAGAAAATAGTAAAGTAGTAAAAAGAACTCCTACTAAATAAAATCCAATTTTTTTCATAAGTTTAATTATTGAGTTAATATTAAATTAAAATAAGTTTCAAATGTAAATAATATATGTCAAATAATAAAATTTACAAAACATATTTGCTTTATGTTTTTTTATTCTAAAAATCTTTGTTTTATTTCAGGTGTTGGAATAAAGCAATTTGTTTTTTTTCCAAATATTTTATGTCTTCTTTTTGCAATAAAATCATATACAAAATCTCTTATTGGTCTTGGAACAACGATAAAAACATAAAAAAGTTTCCAAAAGTATCTTAGTTCCTTCAAAACGTAGATTCCTGCTAATGATTTCAAAAAATATTTATTGTTTTTTATTAAAACAAATGTGCCAAAATCATCTGTAGGCAAATTAAATTCTCGGAGTAAGGATTGCCCATAATTAGATTGTAATGAGGCAAATTTGAATTTAGCTTCTGAATCTCTTTTGATGATAAATTGAACTATTCCACTACAAAAATTACAAACTCCATCAAACAAAACTATATATGGTGGATTATTTTTCATAAATCATATTTTTTCATGTCATTTTATTACTAAATCTTATAAAAATCATTACTCAACAATTAATTTCTCTACAAACACTCCTTCATCAGTTTTTATTTTTATAAAATAAATTCCACTTGGCTGATTTGATAAGTCAATTTTTGTATTATTTGATTGTTCAATTATTTTCCCAGATACATCTGTTATTTGCAGACTCAAACCTGACAGGTCTTTAAGACCTGTCAGGTTTATATTTACGATGCCTGTAGTGGGGTTTGGATAAACCAAAATATGATTTTCTACATTGTTTGTTAAGTTTGTTGATTGAATAAAATGTAGCTCAAAGCGAGATAAATCAACGCCACCACTGTGTGTAAATGTGTAAATTGGGTTTTCTGATAAATTTTGAGATCTGTTTAATAAATTATCAATCAAATAAACATTATTAGAAAAACTATTTTCGCTTAAATTTATTTGGTAAACATCAGAATTATCGCCTTTGAAACCAATTGGAATTATCTGTTCGTCAGACAAATATGGAATTGCATTTAAAGCAAATTCTACACCTTCTGTTATCTGCCAAATTTGTGGGACATTTTCATCTCGCGAAAACATTTTGTATAAATCGTAATTGCTGTCAAAAGAGAAATTTGCATCAGTATTTTCAATAATTCTTGTTTCGTCTAAGTAGCCATTTGCAGTAGTTTGTAAAGTAATAAAATTTTCATTTAATTTTTCGGTTTTATAAAAATCGGTTGTATTATGAACTCTTGCTCCATTTTCTACTTCAAAAATTGCATTATTTACAGTTGCATGAACAAAAAAGCCTTGCATTGCAGGAATATACTGTGTTCCTCCGTTTATTCCACCGCTTGAAGTATTGTAACCTTTATAGTTATGTGCAATATCATCGTAAAAATAAACGCTTGGTTCAACATCGGATAGGTTGATATTTGTTGCTGTAATATTTGCTGCTGAAAAATCTATTGCAGAAGGATAAGGATTGCCTAACAAATGCCAACCTTCATAACTATCTGCAACTGGTGTGTCTGTCCAACTTAATGCAGGGCTTGTGTATGTGCCTGTGTGTAAATTGCCTTCAAATAATAGTGTCGTTTGATAGTAATAATACGCATATCCCAAGATACTGGTCAAACTCGGTGCTGTTTCGGTAATCCAACCATTATTTGCAGTTGTGAAATTTGCACCAGCCCAGCTGTCCTCTTCTGTTTCGTCATAAAAATAAAAATTATTTGTGTTAAATAGCGACAAAGGTGCTCCAACAATAGGCGAAGCCAAATAATGCCATTGAGTTCCTGTTAGATAACGCTCAACTGTTGCTGGCACATCGGCGGTAGCATTTATAAATGAGCCTGTTCCGCTTGCATCTGATTTTATTTGCAAACCTGCATTTCCTTCCTGATTATCCATAGTTCCGTTTACTGAAAGCGAAAAATTTGGATTTATTTGCAAGTTTGCTCCTGACAAAATTTGCAAGTCGTTGGTTGCTGCCGCACTTGTAATTATTGGGAAATTATTACTTTTAAGACTTACGTCTGGAATAATAGCATCGTCGGCAGAGGTTGGAACTTGTTGTTTTTGCCAATTGGAAGCTGTTGCCCAATCAGTGTCGGTTGTGCCATGCCAAACAATAAAGTCGCATTCGTATTCGTCTGCCCCCATGTCGGGAACGCTTGCATCTCTTGTATCGCCATCAAAATCCGTAGTTATTGAACCTATAACTTGTCCTCCGCCATCAATAAATGTTACGGCAGAAGTTTGTATATGCAAATCGCTTGTGCTTACAAAAGGTGGATCTTCGGAAATGGAATTTTGCTCGTAAGTTCCACAACGTGTTTTATAATTTTCCAAAGTTTGGTCAGAAACATTTGTATCATAATAAATTAGATTTTTCGCAGAAGGAGTTCCAGCATAATACAAATTGTTATCAGAAGTAGTTTCTATTGTTGCATATTCGGCTGATTTATAGCAAGCTACAGCAAATCCACCTGTTGATACATCTGTTTTGTTAACAATCACATTATTGCGAATATCGGAAGTTGCCGTTGCTCCGTAAAATCCTTCAATAAATATTCCTGCACTTTCGTTGGTTTCTGCTGTTGATGTGTAATTTAGCAAAACAGAATTGTTATAAATATTTGTCGTGCCCTTGCGGTGAGAAATTCCACGAGTGGTTGGGTAATTGTAAGTATCTGTTCCGGGTGTGCGAATATCTCTCACAAAATTATTGTAAATGTTTGCCGTGCCACCAAAAATCTCAATTCCAGATGCCATATCAACTCCCTCAATATCATAAGTTTCATTATTATAAAAATCCACATCGCTTTCATAAGCACGCAAGCCCACAACCTGAGAATCAGTTCCGTAAAGTCCGTGAACAAGATTATTATAAACATTGCCCTGATTATTTCCAGCAGTATAAATCCCTAAGGTTCTCAAATTTGTTGTTCCATTAGTTACTGTATTATCATGAATATCAAGATTTTTCTGACTCCAAGTATGGATTCCCACTGCTCGTTCAGCAACTCCTGTATGTCCAAAGTTATTGATTGTGCAATTCATAATTTCTGTAGCATCATCATACAGAGGCTCTTGGCCTGTAACATCGTAGCCGTAAATTTTCATTCCAAAATAGGCATTTTCAACCGTAACATTATCATAAATATTATAAGAATTTGCTCCACTGGTAGCAGTTGGTGGAATATCTGTTCTCACTAATTGATAAATCCCAACAGAATTTACATTGCTGTTGTTCAGAGTTATTGTGCAATTTTTTATAGTGTTGTGCTGAGCTCCATCGGTTGCAGAAACAGAAGTCAAATAATAACCATATTCCAAATCTGAACCGCCAGAAATTTGAACGTCAATACCATCAAAAGTATAATAATCACCTCCATTTATGTGTATTCCGTAGTCCTCTTCTCTAACACCACCAGTTGGTTGCAAAATTGGATTTGCTCCCCCACCCGATTTTTGAAAAGTGATTGTATTTGCCACTGTTCCTGTTGTTTCCAAAACAGGCAGGTCTTCCGAAAATGTTTGGTTATCGTGAACATTAAAAATTACTGCACATGATATTCCTCTATCATTCAAATCATTAATTGCATCGGTAAAATTATTGTAATTTGTTCCAGCAGTTGCTAATGAATTGTCAATTGTGTAAGCTCCGCAAAGTGGCCCACCTGTGTCATATTCGTCTGCCCCGATATCTGGAGTAGTAATGTTTCTTACCTCCCCATCAATATCTGTAGTGATACCTGCAATTGGTTGTCCTCCTCCATCAATTCCAGAAGATTGCGTTGGATCAAGGTGCACATTATAAGGTAAAACAGTGCTTTTAAATGGCGGATTTTCTTCAATAGAATTTACATCATTTGGTGATGGTATTTTGTAAGCTGTTAAATCTAAATAACTTGTTCCTCCAGCTTTTTCATAAGCCAAAGCATATTTTGTTATCGCAGAGCCATTGTAATACAAATTGTTATCTGTATTTGCTGAAAGATTTGTAATATCAGCCCCGTCTCCAAAATATAAAACTACTGCGCGAGTTCCGGTAGTTGCCAATGAGTTATTTTCAAAGATATTATTTCGCAAATCAACAATCGTATTATCTGCGAATAAACCTGTGCTTTCGTTTCCTGCATTGGTGGAAGTATAAGATAGATAAACAGTATTATAATAAACATTCTGAGTTCCACTGGTTTCTCTTAAACTTATTCCACGAGCAGAAGGATAACCATTTGCAACAGAATTTCCTGTTGGAGCTTTTATATCATAAACAAAATTATTATAAATGCTTGATGTCCCTCCAAATGCTTCTATTCCAACTGCCATTTTAACTCCTTCAATATCCGAAACTTCATTTTCAAAAATATTACAATCGGCTTCGTAAGTTCTTATGCCTGCAACCTGACTGTCGGTTCCATAAATATCATAAATTCTATTTTTGTAAATATTTCCAGAGGAATAATCTGCAAGATAAATACCGTAAGTTCGTAAAGTTGTAGAACCTGCATATATCTCATTTTCAAAGAAATTAGTGTTTTTTTGTTCCCATGCTAAAATTCCTGCTGCCCTTATATTAGAGCCTCCAAAATTTGAAATATTACAATTACTAATTTCACAAGCATCATCATATAAAGCATCTTGTCCAATAGCCTCATAACCATATAAATTGATACCCATATAAGTATTAGAAATTATCAAGTTTTGATAAATATTAAATGAATTTGCTCCATCAACAGTAGTTGGATTTATTGTAGTTTGCACAAGTTGCTTTACTCCAACCGAATTTGTATTTGATTTATCCAAAGTTATTGAACAATTTTTGATTGTATTATGCTGTGCTCCATCAACATCTGAAATATTATAAAGATAATAGCCAAATTCCAAAGCCGAACCGCTTGCAATTTGAACATCTATTCCATCAAAAGTAAAATAATCAGAGCCTGCAAGAGCAAAACCTGCATCAGAAGTTGATACAGTGCCAGTTGGTTTTAAAATAGGATTTGCACCTGTGCCGTCTTTTATAAATACAACAGGTTTTGTGGCCTCTCCTGTTGCAGTAATAATTGGCGGGTCTTCGGTGAAAATTTCATCATCGGAAACGAGAAAAGTAACACCGCCTGTCCCTATACCACAATTATTTATTGCATTTATTGCCTCTGTAAAATTAAGATAATCACCTCCGTTTGCCGAAATCGTTTTGGTGCCGGCAGGTGGAGCATAAATTTTAATATTATCAATAGCCCAATAATTTGACCAATTACTGGCATCAATGTAACGCCAACGCACATAAACAGTTGCCTGATTTGCAGCATAAGCAGAAATGTCAAATTCTGTTATTTCGGGTTCAACAGTAACTGTATTGTAGGTAACAATATCGTTCCAAGTGCTTCCGTCTGTGCTAACCTGCACTTTTCCGTTTGCAGTATTTGTAGAATGACGAAAACGTTGTGTAAATTTTAACATAACCATATCACGACCACTGCAATTAATTGCTGGTGTTGTTAGACTTGCATCGGATAAATTTCCATTATTTCCCAAATTATCATCATCAAAAATGGCAAAATCGGCATCAAAATCGGCTCCTGCCAAAAACCCACTACCCCATCTGTTTGAAGGGTCGTCAAAAAACCATTTGTAGTTACTGATTGCATGGTCAATATTTGTCCAGCCACTCGGAGGAGTTGTTCCTGTTGTTGTAGAAAAATCTTCCTCTAAAAGGACACAACAAGACGTGCAAACAGGGTCGGTTAGTGAAGTATTAATAATTTTTGAACACCCATAAGCATCTGTAACAGTTATTTGATAATTTCCTGCTGGTAGATTTTGTGCCAAGTTTGTAGTTGAAACACTTGGCGACCAAACATAAACGAACGGAGCTTCGCCTCCTGAAACATTTACTGTAATTTGCCCATCTGATAAGCCAAATCCGCTTGGGTCGGTGTCGGTTGTTGTAAGAGCAAGCAGTTGAGTCGCTTCTTCAATAGTTACACTTGCATTGTAGGTATTACAATCATCTGTTACAGAAACGCTATAATTTCCCCCTGACAAACCTGATACTGATGCTGTTGTTTCTCCTCCCGGCGACCATAAATAAGTTGGATTAGCACAAGGAACAGAAGTTACGCTTGCCGTTCCATCGTTTACCCCAGTGCAAGTTACATTTGTAGAAGTTACAACCATATTTCCAGCAACCTGAGTAAATCTAACTGCATCAAACAACACTTTTTTTCCGTTATCTGCTACATCAACAGCATCGCCTACACGCACATAACCATTTTGCCCTTGCGAAAATTGATAATTTCCTAAATCAACCCAAGTTCCTTGACTGGCAAGCTGATTGATTTTTGTTGTTGTGTTTCCTCCATCGTAATACACTGTATAGTTGGCAGATGAAGTAACAGCGGCAGCTGAATATGAATCGGTAAAGGCTGCCGGAATATAAACTTCTACTTTATAAGTTCCAGCTGTTGGTAAATTTGGAGTCCACGACACATAACAAATATCAGAAGCAGCACCACCTTCACCACCAGTCCACCAGATGTGTCCGCTACTTCCTGCCACGTCTTGCACATGACGATAATAGCGCTGAATTGCACCATTTTGTGAATTGTTTATGTAAAAACCATGATTGTAGTCTATGTTGTTGATTGTTAAGTCATCATAAGTTGGTTGTGAGCTGCGTGCTGTGAGTGTCCAAGCAACTGTTCCGTGAGAGCCATCGGGGTCAAGATTTTGATAACCATTATTATAGCCTGGCCAATCATAATAAGAATCTTTTCCATCGTAGCTTGGATAGCTTGGTGTGTTTTTATTTCCCCAAGGGTCGTTAAAAATTACGGTGTGTTGTCCGTTTACGTATCCCACAGCCAAAGTTAAATGCCCTGAATGTGTTATCCATGAGCAAATTGAGTGAGGATATTCGTTATCTATTTCGGCACAAGTTTTTTCAAAAGTTGCACTACTTAACCAAACATAAGAGCCTGAGGTCATGCCGTGATGATTTTGATAATTACGCATTCCATCGCCACCTCCGGGCGACAAATATGGGTCTATCCACATGTAGGCGTATCCGCCAAAAGCATTTTTAGAAGAAGAATAGGCATCAAAAGAATGTTCGTTGTATTTGTAACGGTCTAACACATAACCACCATAATCGCTTGTGGTCTTACCAGTTATGTAAGTGTAAGTAGTTGCAGGAATTGGCCATTTAGGCAAACGATTATAATACGCCATAGCCATATTTGAAGTTGTTGGAGCACAAGCAGAGCCTCCGTTTCGTCCTGTTGGGGCATCGTATTTTTGATGAATATATGGAACATCATTAGTTAGATGTGTGATTGATTTAGTTTGAGTAAATTTACCTGTGTCGTAAAATTTTGGTTTTAAACTTTTAGGATTATCTAATAAAATTTTTGTTGAAATAATTTTTGATTTCGGCTCATCTAACTTTGCTCTAACAATTTGTCTTTTATCGTATGTTTGATATATAATTCCACCTTGTAAATCAAAAGAGGGATTCATTTCAAAAATATCAGGAGTGTTTGTTATTTGCCTTATATTATTTCCTTTATAATCTGAAATATAAATTTCGGAACTTTTTAAAATAAAATTACTGGCATCTGCATAAGTAACCTGAAATACAATATCTTCTGAATTTTTATCCCAATTTCCTGCACCACCTTTACCTAATTTATGAAGTTTTTTTGATTCTATTTCATAAACCAAAAGTTCCATATCCTTATTTTGATACAGTATTTTTTTGCTATCGGGAGACCATTTTGGAAAGATTACACCTTTGCCGTCGCTATGAATTTGTGTTTCATTCTGATTTTCAATATTTAAAATATTAAAATATTTTTGATTCTTATCATAAATCAAATATTTGCCGTTGGGCGAAATTGGAGTTAAGTTGGAAAACTGTGATTTTAAATTTGAAAGTTTTAAAATTTTTTCTTTTGTTTGATTTTCCTCTACGGTAATTTGAGAACATTTCTTTGAATAATCTGCAATTATTTTATTTTTATTTTCCAAATCAAAATAGGCAGGTGCTTGCTCTCCTTTTTCATTTATTGATTTATAAGAAATAAATTTTCCGTTTTCTGAAACAGTAAAATAGCGTCCACAACCAGGACTTGCGACCAAAGTTTTTACTTTGCCGTTTTTCAGTAAATAAATTTGTGAAGCATAGTTGTCGGTAAAAATTATTCCATAAGGCGTTTCAACTGGATTGATAAAATAACCGCCGTCTTCGGCAGCGTAGGCTTGTTCTTGCGAAATTTGTGCAAAAACTTGAAATGATAAAAATATCAGTATAAATAAAATATAATTTTTTTTCATAAAATATAGGGGTTAATTAATTATAAAAACAAAAATACGATTTTTTATCCAAAATAAAAATAAATTTGTATAACAACTTAGAGGACGGAAAATAACTTACTACTTAAATAAAATATATGAATAAATTGCAATATTTACAAAATTAGAACTAAATAATTTGTATATTGTGTGAAATAAAAATAAATATAGTATATTTGCATTTTTAAGGCATAAAATAACAAAAGAATAATAATGCTTTAAAATAAAAAAATATAAGGCACAATTTTATAACAAACAAAAAAATAAAATTGGGCAAAAACAAGAATTTAATAAAAAAACAACAAAACATGAAAAAACTAAATAAACAAAAAGTAAAAAGTGAAATTCTAAAAATTTTTAGTAGCGAGCCTAAAAAACAGTTCAACTACAAACAAATTTCTAAATTGCTACATATAGGAGATAAAAAACAAAGAAGCTTTATTATAAAAGTATTAAATGAACTAACAAAGTCTAACG
>Ga0193956_1000112_pt1 | contig 35943 bp, 35 predicted proteins | sample BB_7_MG_FD_140358 | JGI IMG/M metagenome (GOLD analysis project Ga0193956, IMG submission 140358) | Microbial mat bacterial communities from the Broadkill River, Lewes, Delaware, United States - BB_7_MG | ecosystem: Environmental > Aquatic > Freshwater > River > Microbial mats | place: USA...
CACCAGATACTTGATAAGTATCTTTATCAAATTTACCACCAGCATGTAAAACTGTAAGAGCAACAGTAGCCGCACTGATTTTTTCACCTGGGTGAATATCAGTAGGAATACCCCTAGCATTATCAGAAACGATAATTCCATTTTCTTTTGTAATAGTTACTTTAATCGTATCACAAAATCCAGCCATAGCTTCATCTATTGAGTTATCTACAACTTCATATACCATATGATGAAGACCATTTGCATTTGTATCACCAATATACATACCTGGTCTTTTTCTAACTGCTTCAAGTCCTTTAAGAACCTTAATATTACTAGCTCCGTAATCGTCTTTTTTTGCTTCTATTATCTCTTCACTCATATATTTACCCTTACTTATCTAATACTATTGGCATAACTATTGTTACAAAATTACCATCTTCTAATAAAAATGGTAAATTTGACTCATTAAAACCTATATTAATTTTTTCACTATTCGTACTACTTAAAAAATCTAGTATATATTTACTATTTACTGCTATATAAAAACTCTCATCTATATTTAACTCATAATCAATCTGTGTTTGAGATTCACTATCATCATCCAATGATTCAAATATAATATTCGTTTGATTGAAAGTGATTTTTATTTTTGATTCGATTGATGTAACTAACTTAATAGATTCTATTAATAATGCTTTTGATAAAGCAAATGAATATTTTAAATTTCTAGGAATGATTCTCTCATAATCAGGAAACTTACCATTTATAAGTTTTGTAAAAAATGTATAGTTATCATTTGAAACTACTAAATTTGTATCATCATATTTTATATTTGATTCATCTAAAAATAATTTTTGTATCTCTATAATCGCTTTTTTAGGAATAATGATTTGTGACTCTTCATTTGATATATTTTCTAAATTAGCAAGTGCTAGTCTTCTTGTATCAGTAGCTACAAAATTAATCTTTTGTGACTTTATATCTATTAGAGCACCATTTAATTCAAACTTTGGATTGTTGTTATCAATTGCAGGTGTAATTTTTTTGATACTGTTTATTAGATTGATAGTATTTATGTTTAAAGATTTTAAATTTTCTAATTCTACAAAAGATGGATATTCGTTAGCATCATACATAGGTAACTTAAAGTTTGATCTTTTTTGTTTGATATTTAAATTATTGTCAATTACTTCAAATACAATCTCATCATCTTTTAATCTTCTAATAATATTTAAAAAGTTACTTCCATTTACTGTAGCTTTACCATCAATGATATCTGATATATCAGATACAACTGCTTTACAGCCCATCTCATAATCAGTTGACTTTATTATTAGATTTGTATTTAATACTTCTATATAGATATGAGAAGTTATTGCACTAGAATCTTTTTTATTTAAAAACGGTTGCATTGAAGATATGATATTTTCAATAATGTTTTTCGATATAGTAAATTTCATCTTTTTCCTTTATTCTTTTAATATTAATAAATAGTAATAGTAGTAGTCAGTGTGAATAGATGAAAACAAGCTACAAAGTCAATATCTAAAGCAATTTTTTTGTTTTTAAATATTTAAAGTTGTTCACATCTATTCACATTGAATAATAAAATGGCTATCTAATAATCCTTATTTATAATCTTATTTTTTAGATTTTCAAGCTTTAATCTAAAATTTTCATCTTGTTCTATAAGCTCATTTGCTTTTGATATGTTTTTAGAAACTGATGAGTGATCTTTCATACCTAAGAACTTTGCAATATCAGGCATAGAGTTATGTGTAAGCTCACGTGCAAGATATATAACTATTCTTCTACCATCAACTACGTTTTTAGTTCTTTTTGATGATTTTAGGTCTGATGGTTTGATATTTAGTTCATTTGAAACTATACTAATGATATCTGGTAATTTGATATTTTCTTTAGTTTCTTTGATTTGGTCTTTTAAGACTCTTTGTACTAGGTCTATATCAATTTGACCACCATTAAAGTTAGCATTTGCATTGATTTGAATAAGTACACCCTCTATCTCTCTTACTGAGTTTCCAAGGTTAGTTGCTATATAGTTAACTACATCTTTAGTTAAGTGGATACCATTTAGTTCACTTTTCTTTTCTATAATTGCAATTTTTGTTTCAAGTTCAGGTAAGTGAATATGTGATTTTAATCCATGCTCAAATCGACTTTTTAGTCTATCTTCTAGCCCTGCTATTTGTGATGGTAGTTTATCTGATGTTAAAACTATCTGTTTATTTGCAATGTGCAGTTCGTTAAATGTGTGGAAAAATTCCTCTTGAGTACTATCTTTTCCACTTAAAAATTGAACATCATCAATAAGTAGCAAATCACAGTTTCTATATTTTGATTTGAAGTTGTCCATATTGTGAGTTTTTAGACTAAATAAGAAGTGATTCATAAACTGTTCACTTGTCACATAGATAACATTTTTTTCTTTTTCAACAGCATCATTTCCTATTGCTTGAAGTAGATGTGTTTTTCCTAGACCAGTTCCACCATAGATAAACAATGGATTGTATTGAGTTCCAGGTTTTGCCGCAACTGCTTTAGATGCTACATAAGCCATCTGATTTGACTTACCCTCTACAAATGATTCAAAAGTAAAAGATTGATTTAAAAGTGTTGATTCAGAGTTTTGATTTTTATCTGTATCATTTATGATCTCTTTTTTTGTTCTTCGTCTCTCACCTGCTAGTTTTATCTCTATTGATGGCTTTGTTTTTTTATGTTTTTTGAAAACATCTTTTAAAAGTTTTGAAAACTTAGTTTTTATATAGTTTGCAATAAATTTATTTGGCACTTCAAATACCGCTAGTTCATCACTTGAACTAGTTTTCTTGTATACAAGTTGTTTCAAGTATCTATCAAAGTCATTGTGTGATACTTCTGGCTGTATCTCTAATAGTATATCTTTCGTTGTCAATTCATTAAATCCTAAATTTATTTGCTTAAGTATATTATTATATCTAAAAAAAGTAAAAGTATGTTAATATCCGACCAAATATGTGACTGATATGTGAATAACTCTTGAATATCAAGTGAAAAGGTGTGAAAATTGAAAATCTTAGGTATAGATCCTGGTACTATTAACTGCGGTTACGCGATAATTGAAAATGTGAATAACTCAAAAGGATCAAATAAGCCTAAGTTAGTAGAAGCTGGTCTTATTAAGATAAAAAGTAGGGTTTTACAAGACCAAATTATGGAGTTTGTAGAGGGTATTGATATCATTTTAAAAAACCATGATATAAGTGAAGTGGCGATAGAAGATATGTTTTTTGCACACAATCCAAAATCGGTGATAAAATTAGCACAATTTAGAGGAGCGATTAGTCTAAAGATACTTCTAGAACACGGAAATTTCGCAGAATACACCCCACTCCAAGTAAAAAAAGCAGTGACAGGAAATGGAAAAGCTGCAAAAGAGCAAGTGGCTTTTATGGTAAAAAGACTTTTAAATATAAAGCAAGAAATAAAACCACTAGATATCACAGATGCAATAGCAGTTGCCATGACACATTTTCAAAGGGTAAATTTAAAGACTGTTGTAAAATAAGTTTAAATTTTAATTTTTTGTGACGCTAGATGGTATGCTGAATTTGAAGATGGAGAAAAAGAAGATTTTAATCATCCTTCAAAACCTGTAGTTTGAGTATTATATCCTTTAATTCCCTAATATAATTTTGTAACAAGTACAAAACACACTAGTAACAATAATATTGCTAATTTACTAAGCAAGTGTTTTCCTTTATGGTAACACTCCCCAAAGCCTACTTTCAGATACCACCCATCATAAAAAAAGGTGAGGTTATAAAAACCTCACCTTTTTAAAGTGATACCATATCTTTAAGGTAACTACTCCTCAAATGGCAAACACTTGCTTTGTAGATAAATTATATATAAATAAACTAAATGTCAATAGATTTTGATACTAATATAATCTATTCACTTATCTTATTTTTATCAAGTAAAATTCTTGATCTATCCATTCTGGTGTCTTTTCTTAACTTAGCGTTTTGATATCTTCTTTCATCTTCTTCATCTTGCATCTCCAAAGGTGGTACTTTTGCAGAACTTCCATCTTCATCAACTGCTACCATTGTAAAATAACATGTATTGGTATGTGTCACACAATGCTTTTTGATATCTTCTGTGATAACTTTGATACCTATCTCCATAGATGTGTTTCCTGTATAGTTAACATTTGCTAAAAATGTTACTAGACTTCCTACTGGAATTGGTTGTTTGAATAGTACCATATCAACAGAAAGTGTAACCACATAGTTACCACAGTATCTAGAAGCACACGCATATGCTACTTCATCAAGTATTTTTAATATTTGTCCACCATGAGCGTTTCCACTAAAGTTTGCCATATCTGGTGTGATTAAAATTGTCATTGTTAGAGATTTGTTTTGAATTGAATGCATTGTTATCCTTTTTCTATTTATAAAAAAGAATATTATCTTTTATATATTAAATAAATATAAAGTATTTTCATTTTTTGTAAAAATTATATATTATTTAATATATAAATATGTTGTATAAAATATATACAATAAATATGATAAACTTTTTTATATTTATGTCATAATTTTGACATATAAAATCAAAAAGGAAAAAATATGGAAAATTTTGGAGATGTTCAATATATATTGAATGGATTCTTATTTGTATTCGCAGGGATACTAGTAATGTGGATGGCAGCTGGTTTTGCTATGCTAGAAGCTGGACTTACGAGGTCAAAAAATAATGCTACAGTATTAACTAAAAATGTTGCACTATTTGCAATATCTTGTATTATGTTTTATTTTGTAGGATTCAATGCAATGTATGGTGATGGCAATGCTTTTATAGGTAGTCTATCAATGTTAAATGAGACAACTGCTAAGGATGCATCATATCCAGTGATGGCAGACTTTTTCTTCCAAGTTGTGTTTGTAGCAACTGCCGCATCAGTTATCTCTGGTACGATTGCTGAAAGAATGAAGCTTTGGCCATTTTTAATATTTGTTGTTGTTTTAAGTGGATTGATTTATCCAATACAAGGTCACTGGACATGGGGTGGAAGCTTAACTGGAGATGATGGTTTAATTGCTGGTTTCTCTGATTTTGCTGGATCAACTATTGTTCACTCTGTTGGTGGATGGGCTGCGTTAGCTGGTGTATTACTTCTAGGGGCACGAAAAGGTAAGTATACAAAAGATGGAAGAATTAGACCAATCCCTGGTTCTAACTTAACGTTAGCAACTTTAGGTACATTTATTTTATGGATGGGATGGTTTGGATTCAACGGTGGTTCTCAACTTGCTATGGGTACAAAAGCTGATATAGATGCGATAGCTTCAGTAGTAGCTACAACAAATATGGCAGCAGCAGCTGGTGCAATTGCAGCTGCATTGTTTACACAACTTCTATATAAAAAAGTTGATTTGACTATGGTATTAAATGGTGCTCTTGCAGGATTGGTTTCAGTAACAGCTGCTCCTGATGCTGGTATGTTGTATGGATTTGGTGTAGGAATTGTTGGTGGATTGCTTGTAGTTATTGCTGTTCCTATGTGGGATAAGTTAAGAATAGATGATCCTGTTGGTGCTTTATCAGTGCATTTAGTTGCAGGTATCTGGGGAACTTTAGCTGTAGGTTTATTTACAGAATCTGGAACATTTATGGGACAATTAAAAGGTGTGTTATTAATAGGTGCATTTGTATTCTTAGTATCTTTTGTAGTATGGAAAATATTAGATATCGTTGTTGGATTAAGAGTTGATGAAGAGACTGAGATAGTTGGTCTTGATATTCATGAAACAGGTTTAGAGTGTTATCCGGAATTTAAGAAGGCGTAAGCCTTCTTAATCAAACTATAAAAGATTAAGGAAAAAAAATGAAAAAAATAGAAGCGATAATCAAACCTTTTAAACTAGAAGATGTAAAAGATGCTTTAAGTGAAGCTGGAATTACAGGTATGACAGTAACTGATGTAAAAGGGTATGGAAGACAGCAAGGTCACTCTGAATTATATAGAGGGGCTGAGTATGTAGTAGACTTTTTAGCTAAAACAAAACTTGAATTAGCTGTAAATGAAGATGAAGTAGAAAATTGTATTAAAATAATTACAGAATCTGCAAGAACAGGAAAAATTGGTGATGGTAAGATATTTGTTACACCAATTGATGATGTTATTCGAATTAGAACTGGTGAAACAGGTAGTGAAGCGGTATAAAATATACTAAAATATTAAATTTAAAATCAAAATATTAAACCCTCTTTAGATTTATCTCTTTGGAGGGTTTTTTAGTTATATAAAAGGTAAAAAAATGGTAAAAGTGTTAATAGACAATGATAAAATAGATATATTTTTTCAGCCTATTGTATCTATAAAAGACAAAAAAATATTTGCATATGAAGCATTGACACGTGCATATGATGACAATGATGAACTTATATCTCCTATGTATCTTTTTGATCAAGCAAAAAAAGAAAATATATCAAATATATTAGATAATTATGTTAGAAAATTAGCTATAGAAAAGTTTCAAAAATATTATAATCAAAATAAAAATGTACTATTGTTTTTAAATTTTGAATCATCTATTATAGATAATTATTTAGAAGATAACTTTTTAAAAGTTGTACACAATAATAATATAAATCCATCAAATATAGTTATAGAGATAAAAGAAGATAGTGTAAAAGACAATCAAGCACTAATAAGATTTGTTAATAAGTATAGGGAATATGGTTTTATAATTGCTATTGATGACTTTGGAACTGGATATTCAAGTTTTGATAGATTGTCACTTATAAAACCAGATATTGTAAAAATAGATAGATCAATAATCTATGATATAAATAAGAACTTTGTAAACTCTGAGATACTAAAAGCTATATCAAATATGTGCCACAAAATAGGTGCTATAGTATTAGCAGAGGGGGTTGAGAGTAAAAACGAAATATTAAGTTGTATGAAAAAAGATATTGATATCTTTCAAGGATTTTATTTTACTAAAGCAAAAAAAATAGTAGATGATAAAATTAAGAACAATATATTTTCTTCTATAAATAATATTGGAGACAATTATAAAACAATGGTAAAAAACCATATAAATGTAAAGTCCTCACTTTTACAAGAATCCCAAACTCTAACAAAAAATGTTTTATCAATTTTAAATTCAAATACCAAAAACTATATTAAAAATATGGAAAATATAATATTGGAAAATAAAAAATTAGAAGCTATTTATATTATAGATTTTTATACAGGTCTTCAGTTTAACGATACAATAATTTTAATTGAAGAAAATACACTATTTAATCCAACTAAAGATTCTCACGATCATAGTTTAAAAGAGTATTATTTTATAGCAAAGGAATCATCTAGAGGTGATTATTTGAGTGGCAAATATATCTCTAAAGCTAGTGGAAATATGTGTAGAACTTATTCATCAGGTATAGTTTTAAATGAAAAAAAATATATTATTTGTTTAGATATATTAGAATAATATAACTGTATATTAAATATACATCTTTTTGCATACTACTGTTTAAATTTTGGATAGAATATATCTATAAATTTAATAATAAGGAGAAAATAAATGCAAGAATTTATGACAACATATCGTAATAATATGGAAGATATAGAAAACTTTTTAATAGAAACAATCAGAAATGTTGGGAATCTATCTTCTAAAAAAGACAAAAATTTTACTAAATTATTTAAAGTATTTCCCTCACTAGAGTTAACTTATATCTGTGATAGAGACAGTTTAAATCAAGTATCTTCAAATATATATAGAGATAAAAAAATAAATACTCAAATAGGAATCAATAGAAGATACCTAATGAATAAAATCAACTTTAAAGAAAAAATAATATCAGTATCCCAACCATATATTAGTAGTGCTACAGGAGTTACCTGTGTAACAGTAGCTAAAATTGAAGATGATAAGATATATTTTATGGATTTTAATATAACTATATTGCTACAAAGAATGGGTTTGATTGAGATACACAAAGAGTTTAATATCATAAGTAAAGGCTTTTATTTAGTTACTGCAAATGTTATGATGATATTGGCTATTTTTACTATTGGTTATTCATTTTTTGAGTTTATAAATTCAATATTTTTTAAATCTGGACTTTCTATAGAATCTATTTTTAAACCAGTGATTGCACTTACTTTAGGACTTGCTATATTTGATCTAGCTAAAACTATACTAGAGCAAGAGGTTGTTTTTAAAAGCTATTCAAAGAATGGTAAAGCTGAGTATAAAGTTCTTATCAAGTTTTCTATTACCATCATAATTGCACTACTTATAGAGTCTTTAATGGTTGTATTTAAAATAGCTATTGATAACTATTCACAAATGATTCATGCAGTGTATTTGATATGTGGAGTTTCTTTTCTTGTAGTAGCTTTAGGATTGTTTATATATTTTGTAAATAAAAAGAGTTAAAAAAAAGATATATTAAAAAATATATCTTTTTTTGTTTGTAGTCAACATTTCTGTTTGTGTTTTCTCTAAACCTTAGAGCTTAATGTGTGCTACAGCCACTTTGACCGTTTGTAGTTGGTTGTACAGCTTCATTTCCAATAATCCCTTTTTCATTTGAATCTTGGATATTTTCCCATAACATTTCAGCAGCTTGTAAATATCTTTTACCACTTGCAGAATCTGGATAAAAGTATACGATTGGTTTACCTTCATCTCCACCGATTCTAATAGATGGTTCAATAGGAATATTTGCAATAACTTTAGTATCGTATTCTTTAGCTAACTCATCACAAGTTCCTTTTCCAAAGATATCACTTTCTGTATCACATGAAGGACAGATAAATCCAGACATATTTTCAACAATTCCAGCTACTGGAATATGAAGTTTTGTAAACATATCTAAAGATCTTTTAGAATCATCTAGTGCAACGTGTTGTGGTGTAGTTACATTTACACCAGCAGCTACTGGAACACTTTGAGCTAAAGTAAGTTGTGCATCACCAGTTCCTGGAGGCATATCTATAACTAATACATCTAATTCAGACCAAGAGATATCTTGTAATAGTTGTGTAATAGCTTTCATAACCATCGCACCTCTCCACATCAAAGCTTGACCTTTATCTATAAGTGAACCCATAGACATCATCTCAATTCCATAAACTTTAAATGGAATCACTTTGTTTCCTACGATTTCTGGTTCTGCATCTTCTAGACCAACCATACGTGGGATATTTGGACCATAGATATCAGCATCTAAAAGACCAACTTTTTTACCTTGCATTGCAAGAGCAACTGCTAAGTTAACTGATGTAGTTGATTTTCCAACTCCACCTTTTCCAGAACTTACCATTACAAAGTTTTTAACTTGAGGTGCTATGTTTTTACCACTTTGTGAGTTACTTTGTTGTTTTGGAGCTTGTGGTTTTCTAACCATGATTTGAATATTTTGAAGACCTAAAGTACTTAGCTCTTTTGTTATATCTACTTTTAAAGCTTGTTCAACTTCTGGTGCAGATGATGTAATTTCAATATCAACTATTACATTATCCCCATTAAGTTCAACATCTTTAACAAATCCGAAATCAACTATTGATTTAGTGAATCCTGGATAAGTTACAGATTTTAACTTTTCATTAATATCAGCAATTGTTGCCATTAATTATCCTTTTGTTTTATTTGGTGTATTATAGTTCAAATAAGATAAAATTAGTCTTATTTTGATTAGCTAGTTTAGATAATATTTTTTTGTCACTAAAATGTAACTATAATTTATAAAAATACAACAATTAAAATGGAAGACTCTAATGGAGAAAAAGATGAAAAAATATGTTGTAGTTTTAGAAGCTGAGAGTGGAGCAGATAAATATATTGATGGTCATAGACGTGATACTATGCCAATAGTTGAAGCTATTTTAGATGAGGGATTTGGTGCAGAGGTTATATACTTTAGAGATGAATGGCACGATGAAGTTTTCAAATATATTTTGGAAAAAGCTGATGCTGTTGTTGTTCGAATAAATCCTGGAAATTTACCAAATGGTGAAGCAAAACTATTTGAAACGCTAAGAAGGTTATCTGATAGTGGAGTTCAAGTTATGACTCATCCAAATACAATGATGAGATTTGGTGCAAAAGATGCACTCTCAAAACTTGCTGATACAAATCTTGTGCCTGATGATACTTATGCTTACTATAATTATGAAGAATTTAAAACAAACTTTCCAAAAAGTATATCGCATGGAGTAAGAGTTTTGAAACAAAATAGAGGATCAACTGGTACAGGAATCTGGAGAGTAGAAATTGTTGATAATAAAGTAGATTATGAAGCAGGAGATACTTTACCTCTTGATACTGCTATAAAGTGTACAGAAGCTGTTGACAATCATGTAGAATATACCTCTTTAGGAAAGTTTATAAAGTTTTGTAAACAGTATATTGAAGGTGACAATGGTATGTTGGTTGATATGAAGTTTTTACCACGTATAACAGAAGGTGAGATACGAGTTCTTATGGTTGCAAATGAACCAATATTTGTTGTACATAAAAAACCAGCCAATGAAAGAGATGCTTTTTCTGCTACGATTGCTTCTGGTGCTAGTTATAATTATCATGAACCAAAAGAGTATAAAGAGTTAGTAGATATGTTTACAAATTCACTTCCAATTATATCTGATAGACTAGGACAGATAAAAAATCCACCGCTTATTTGGACAGGTGATTTTATGCTTGACAATGATGAAAATGGAAATGATATCTATGTACTAGGAGAGATGAACTGTTCTTGTGTAGGTTTTTATTCACATCTTGATATGGGGATTCAACAAAAAGTTGCAAAAGAGATAATCAGAAGAATTGAAAATCGTAGTTGATATTCACTTTATAAATTATTTATCCTTTTTTTGTTATTTTTAGAATACTTAAAAAGGATAAAATTGTTACTTTATATACACGGATTTAGAACCACTATCAATTCACCAAAAGCTGTAAAACTGAAAAAACACTACAAAGATGATATATTTATATCAAATCACCCTTATGAACCAAAAAAGGCTGTAGCTTATCTAGAAAAGATAATAAAACAAAAAAAGATTACTGGAATTATTGCTAGTTCAATTGGTGGTTTTTATGCTACATACTTAAGTGAAAAGTTTGATTTAAAAACTGTACTTATCAATCCATCAGTTAAACCATATCTTACAACTACAAGATATATAGGACTAAATAAGAACTTTGATGGTAAAGAGTTTTTGTGGAAGAAAAAACATCTACTAGAGCTAGAAAAGTTAAAAGTACAAAAACTAAAAGTGCAAAACTATTATATATTTTTGCAAACTGGAGATAAAGTAATTGACTATAAAATTGCAAAAAAAAGATATCAGGGTGCAAAATTATTGATAGAAAAAGGTGGAGAGCATAAGTTTATAAAATTTAAAAGATTTTATACTGATGTGAGTGATTTTTTAAAGTAACAAATATTTTATTTAAATATTTGTTACTAAATTTGAACTATCTTTAGCCCTATTTTTTTTATAAAAAATTAATAATATATAAGAAAATACAATTGCCGCAACAGTTCTTATTGCAACTGCCATAGAAAAATCAGCACCAAAGATAACAAAAAGCAAAGTATCTTCAATAATAGCATGACAAATCATCAAAAAAGTACCAATATAAAATATATCGTTTTTACTGATTCTTCCACTTTCTACTTCTTTTATAAGTATCCCTGCTCCATAAGTGATCCCTAAAAATACACCAACAGTAAGAGAAAAACCTTTACTAACATTTTTTTTTGAATCTTCTATAAATTTTCTAGTTTTGATAAAGTCCATGATAAAAATAAGCAAAGTTATCAATAAAATTACTTTATAACTTAAAATCATGGAGTTCAGTACAGAGTTATATAATACTTCTGTTATAGAATTATGCTGTACTTGAGTATAAGTATTTTCTACAATACTAGAAGAAAACCAAGAGCTTGGCATAATAGATGTTATAAATGCTACGATAAATCCAATGAGTATTCTCATAGAATAAGAGTATGTATTTGATATACCAATTTTTTTCATAATCACACCCTCAACTATAAGAGCATGACAAATACCGACAAATACTGCAAGTATAGTCCACTGATGAATAGTAAGATCAAGTGGAGCTGCAAAGGCAATAGAAGCATAAACATTTAAAAACATCCCACTTATGATTGACAATGAAGCCTCAGCAGGAAGTCCTATCATAGTAGTAATTGGTTCTACTAAAAATGCAACATAGTCTAAAAGATTATAATAAAATAAAATGTCTGCAATGATGTAAATAGGGATGATAAGCTTTAATATTATCCATGTACTTTGTAATGATGTTTGGAGTGTTTGTTTGTAGTTCATAAAAAATAGTCCTTGAGTATATATTTTGAAATAGTATCTAATCTTAAAAAATTTGTCTATAAAAATTGATTATATAAAGAATTTATATAAATAAATATAATATTTTAAAAACATCGTAATTTTTTTACGGTTGATTTAGTTGATATATGTTAAAGTTGCTTATATAAAGAAAAAAGAGAAGATATGTTAAAAAAAGTAGAGATCACAAACTTTAAAAACTTCAATGAAAAGTTTACATTTGATTTAAGTGATACAAATAATTTTGAGTTCAATAAAGAGTGTATACAAAATGGAATTGTAAATACAGGTGTTATTTATGGACATAATGGATGTGGTAAATCAAATTTGGGATTGGCAATATTTGATTTAATATATCATTTAACAGACAAGGAATTTAAACCTTTAAAATATAATAATTATTTAAATGCAAATAATTCAAGTAATCATTCCACTTTTAAATTTACTTTTAAATTTGATGAAAATATTGTGGAATATGAATATACAAAAAAAGATTATGAAACTTTAGTAAGTGAAAAAGTAACTATTAATGATAATATATATGCAAGTATAGATAAAAATAAAAGCTCCATCTTTGAAACTACAGCTATGGGGGCAGAAACTCTTAATAAAGATTTACAAGACTCTAATATTTCTATAATATCTTATATATCAAAAAATACAGTTTTAAAAAATGAAATTAAAAATATGATATTTAAAGAATTTATTAATTTTATTAATGATATGTTACTTTATAAAAATGTAGATGACAAATTTTACATGGGACTTAAACAAGGAAGTTCAAATTTACCTAATTATATTATTGAAAATGATTATTTAAAAGATTTTGAAAGTTTTTTAAATAAAGCTGAAATAAAATGTAAGTTAACATCTAAAAAAGTTGATGATAAATATCAATTATATTTTAAATTTCAGAACAAAGAAATTGAATTTTTTTCAATTGCATCTTCTGGAACAATAGCTTTAGCAGTATTCTATGTATGGCAAAAATATATGGAAAATGAAAATTGTAAGTTTGTTTTTATAGATGAATTTGATGCTTTTTATCACCATGATTTATCAACTATAATTATAGAGAAACTAAGAGATATACCAAGTACTCAAATCATATTAACTACTCATAACACTTCAAATATTTCAAATGATTTACTTCGTCCTGATTGTTACTTTTTAATGGATGATAAAAAAATAACATCATTAAAAGATAGAACAAATAAAGAGTTACGCGAAGGGCATAATATAGAAAAAATGTATAGAGCAGGTTCTTTTGAATAAAAAAGAGTATATTTTATTTATATTTGAGGGTACTAAAACAGAACCTATAATATTTGAAAATATAAAAAAATACTTTCTTCATAAAAAAGAGACTAGTATTAGTCAAGATATTGTTATATGTTATGGAACAGTAGTATACAAGCTTTATAAGGAATTTTTTATAGATGGTATACTTGATGATAATTTAGATTTAGTTACTATTTTAAAACCTTTAGATAAAGATAAAAATGAAGTAAAATCAAATCAAGTATCTGAAATATATCTATTTTTTGATTATGATAGCCATGCTACAAATGCTAATGATAATAAACTTTTAAGTATGCTTGAATTATTTGATGATGAAACAGAAAAGGGAAAACTTTTTGTAAGTTATCCAATGGTTGAGGCACTACAACATATTAAAAAAGATATAGACTTTAGTAAAACAATTGAAGTATCTCAACAAGAATATAAAAAAATAGCAAGATTAAATTGTGAAAAAGAGTTTTTACATTTTAACGATTATACTAAAGATATTTGGAACCATTTAATTTACCAACATTCTAAAAAAGCTAATTTTATAGTGAATAATTCATTCGACTTTCCAAGTAATATAATTGAACAATTAGAGATATTTAGTAATCAAAAAATAAAATATATAGATCAAGAAAATAAAGTAGCAGTTTTAAGTGCTTTCCCTATATTTTTATTAGATTATTATGGTGTAGACAAATTTAAACCTTCGGTATAAAATACATCACAGTCTCAAATATTCCTTCCATATAGTGTCGTATATAGACTTTATAATCTGGATTTATATCTAAAACTTGTTGTGGAACTTTATACCAATCTTCGGCCTTGTGATAGATACAAATTGCTAGAATAGGTTTATATTTTTTGATAGTATTTTTTGCACCTTGGATTGCATCTTGTTCTGCACCTTCGATGTCAAGTTTGATGAAGTCAACTTTTTGTTTTACAATATTATCAATTGTATCAGTATTGATTGCATTGTAGTTGTGGTCACAGTTATTTGATGATGTATCATCTATATTTATTACTTTTTTATCTGATAGTCCACATTGGATAAACTCAATATTTTTTACATCTCCAAAGTCTCTTTTGGCTATATTTATATGGAGTTTATTTGGTTCTATTAGATATATTTTATTGAAGTCTGGAAAGTTTTTGATAATATTTGGAAGAGTATCACCAACATACCCTCCTCCATCTAAAAATGTGATATTTTTAATATTAGATATTAACTCTTTATCAAAATATTGTTCATCAAAGTTATTTGTAAAGCCATCCATAAAGTTATAATCAAATGTAATTTTGAAGTTCAAAACTTTTTCAAATACCTCTTTTGATATCTCATCTGCAAGTAAATTATAAGTTTTTTTATATTCATTATAGTTATTTGTATAGTCCTCTTTGAAATCAAGTATAAATGGTGGTTCTGCTAGTTTTAAACCTGAATATCTATAAAAAGAAAGATATGATATATTTTGAAATCCTAGCTCATCAAGTTTATTTTTTACTTCAAGGGGGCTACCAGTGGCTACCCATAATATGAGCGCACCTTTTGGAACATCATCAATTTTTAGTATCTCTTTTTTACGTGAACTTTGTACCCTGGTAAAATCATCAATTATACCATCAACTTCAATTTGTTTTAAAATTGATTTGCCAAGTTTGTTGATACCTAAAATATATTTTTTTGTAGTAGGACAAGAGATAAAGAGTTCTGTTAGCTCTTTATCTTTTTGATTTATGTAGTTAAAGTCTTTTAAATTATTCAAATTAACTATTAAAAGTGGTAAAATAAACCTGCATAGATACCTTTGATATCCATATCAGAGTTTGTATCGTCTATATCATCTATAGTGATATTTTGTATTCTATAACCAGCTGTTACTCCTAGACCATACGATGTTTCATAAACAATACCAGCTTTCATATCTGTAAAACTACTTCCACTAAATCCAATATAGTTAGCATCTGCTTCAACACTTAGTCCTGTAAAAGGCATATCAAATCTAGCTTTTCCATAAAGCATAGGGATGATTGCACTTACATCTTTATTTGTAGCAAGTGTTGCTGTACTATCTGAAATCTTGATGTTTCCATCTAAAACTTTGAAATTCACACCTAAATCAAGATTAACCCAATTGTCCAATATTCTGTAGTACCCAATGATATCTATTTGGTCTAATTGTAGTTGAGTATTTACACTTCCGGAATATGCTTTACCGTCAAAAGATACGTTTGCAGTTTTTGAAGAAGAGTCAGAGAAACTAGTTCTTTGAATTTTTAAATTTGGTAAAATAGGTAAAGGATGATCTATATATGCCCAAAAAAAGTTATTTGATTCATTTGAACCGTATCCTAAGTTATCTTCAAGATTGATATCTGTATCACCTGCATTTCCCCCTTGAATTGAACCACTAAGTTTTGATGACCATGATGCAAAACCAGCTTCTGCACCTAAGATATCAGCATTTGCTGACGTAACCATCAATAAAGCAGCTGTAGCACTTAATATTATTTTCTTCATATATTCTCTCCTATTTGTTTTTTGACTATTTTAAGTATTTATTTTATCATTAATTGTATTAAGATATAAGTTAGATTTGTGTAAAATTGAGACCATAAAAACATAATATATAGGGATTAATTTAATGATAACAAGTGAAAATTTTAAAGAAGTATTAATAAAATATTTAAATTTAGAAGATATTAGTTCGGATGAGATAGATGACAATGATCCTTTATTTGGTGATGAGGGTCTTGGTTTAGATTCTGTTGATTCTATAGAGTTAGTTTTAGCAATTGAGAAAGAATACGGTGTTAAAATCACTGATACGAAAGAATATGAAAAGATATTTGCTTCTGTTCAAACTTTATTAAACTATATTAATGAACACCAAAAATAAGGTTTTTATCACAGCAACTTCTTCTGTTAGTTGTGCTAGTGATAACTGCAATGAGTTATTTTCAAATATATGTGAGGGTAACTCTGGTATAAAAAATAATGATAAATACTCTTATGAAAGTTGCCCTGCAATTGGAAAGATAAAGAGTGAAAAATCATTTTATGAAAATCTTATACTTCAATGTCAAAATATTTTAGATAACTCAACTTTAGATACTTTTGAAAATACACTTTTAGTGATAGGCTCATCTGTTGGTGGGATGAGTATAACAGAAAATGACTATTTTAAAAATGGTGATTATAAAGATATCAATACATCTACACACAATATAAACTCAATAGCTGATTTTATAAAAAAAGAGTTTGATTTTTATGATGATATAACTTTTTCAACAGCTTGTACCTCTAGTGCAAATGCGATTGGATATGCTCATGAAGTTTTACAAAAAGGTATCTATAAAAATGTCTTAGTTGTAGGTGTTGATTCACTTTGTAAAACAACTGTTGGTGGATTTTTATCTTTGGGTGTTTTATCTTCAAACCCTTGTAAGCCATTTGATGTAAATAGAGATGGTATGAATGTATCAGAGGCAATAGCATGTTTATTAATAGAAACAAAATCACAAGAAAATTCAGTTGAAATTTGTGGAGTCGGATATAGTAGTGATGCTTATCATATGACACAACCCCATCCAGATGGCTCTAAAACAGCGATGCAAAATGCATTGAAATGTGCAAATATTGAGTTTGATAAGATTGATTATATCAATGCTCATGGTACAGGAACTATTGCAAATGATGAATCAGAAGCTAATTCTATTTGTGAAGTTTTTACAAATAAACCGTATGTAAGTTCTACAAAATCAATCACTGGTCATACTCTTGGAGCTGCTGGTGCAATTGAAGCAATCATATCGTGTAAAGTTTTACAAAATCAAATGGTTCCTAAAAACACTTTTTTAAATGAAAAAGAAAATGAAGAGTTAAATCTTTCACAAGAGACTATAAAAACAGATGTAAACTACGTATTAAGCAACTCTTTTGCCTTTGGTGGAAATAACTGTAGTTTGATTTTTAAAAAAGTGATGGATCTGTAATATGAAAATAAATTTAGAGATATTGGATAGTTCATATATTTATGACCAAGTACAAATTCAAGATTTAAATACCAAAGAGTTAGTACCAAAGATGGTTACTAGAAGAAGATTGACAAGAGCTGCAAAAATAGCTTTGTATTTAGCATCAGAAGTGAATTTTGAAGATGGAAGAATTGTTTATGGAAATAGTTATGCAGAGCTAGAATCAACATCAAAAATATTAAACAGTATAAATAATCAAGAGCAAATAAGTCCTACAGTATTTCAAAACTCAGTAAACAATACAGCAGTTTCATACCTCTCAATGGTTACTTCAAATAAAAATGAAATCATGACTATATCAAGTGGTGATAATACCTCTTTAAATATTCTAAAAGCAGGTGCTATAAAAGCACTTGATAAAGACACCCTACTTTTACTTGTAACAGAAACTATAAATATAGAAAAAATAGAAGAGTTAAATAATTGTATAGAGTATTTGGAGTGTGGTGTTGCTTTAAAGGTTAGACTAACAACTGAAGATAAAACAATCGATTATATGGATATAAAAAATAAAGAAAACTTTCCTTTATCCGTTATGCATATGTTACAAATAGCGCAAAATATTGATAACAATACTTCAAATATAATAGAAGTAAATCTATGAATTTACCACATCAAACACCCCTAATATTTGCTAAAAATATAGTATCTCAAGATGAAAATGTGGTTACTGTATTTTGTGATTTTGATCAAGTACCAACTTTGGCTATGTTTATAGAAGCTTCAGCACAATCAAGTTCTGCTTTTGAAATTGAAAAAGAGGAAGCAAAAATAGGTTTTTTGACTATGGTTAAAAATATTGAGTTGTTGAATGAGATAACTAATAGTGTTTTTTTGATAAAAGTTACAAAAGAAAATGAGATAAACAATATAAAACAATTTTCTTTTGATGCATTTGATAAAGATACAAATAAAACTATAGTAACTGGTAGTTTTACAATAGTAGTACCTAATGATCAGTAAATCAATATTTTTAATAGTTTCTCTTGTCTTATTTAGTGGCTGTGCTTTTTCAAATTTTAAACAAGAGGTAAAATCTCAGTTTAAAACCATCAAAAAAGATATTAAAACATCTATAACAGTCAATGATAAAAAAAGTGATTTAACATCTTCTTCAAGACAAAATGTGGGAACAATAGTTTCTCTTAGTTCTGATATATTTTCCCAAAAAAATGTAAAACAAGGATTTTATGGTCCTTATGGTGATTCTAATCATATCCCTTTTGGTCTTTTTTTCTTAAATCAATATGACCCAAATAAAAAAATAGTTCTTTTTGTACATGGAATTTCAGGTTCTCCTACTCAGTTTTCATATTTGATAAACAATTTGGATAAAGATAAATACCAAGTATTATTAGCTTTTTATCCCTCTGGATTTAAGCTTCAAAAGTTGGGTAAATATTTAGATAGTTTATTGGTTCAACTTCAAGATAAACTTCACTTTAAAAAGATATCTATAGTTGCACACTCAATGGGTGGACTTGTATCAAAAAGTATAATAAACAATCAAATAAAATCTGCAAATCTTATGGTTGATTCTTTTATCTCAATATCAACTCCATGGGGTGGTCACAAAGCTGCAAATTTTGGTGTAAAGTATACTCCTATTGTAATCCCAGTTTGGACTGATATGGCACAAGGAAGCGACTTTTTAAAAGATATATATCAAGTAGAATTGCCTATGAACTTTAGACACTATTTAGTGTTTGGATTTAAAGGTAAAAGCTTAACAGCTGACGGAAATAGTGATGGTGTGATATCTATCAATAGTCAATTAAGACTTATCGTACAAGATAAAGCAAGTATTGTAAAAGGTTATAATGAAAATCATACCTCTATTTTAAAAAATAAAAATATGTCAAATTTTGTCAATAAAATACTGGATGAAAATAATAAAATAAACTAAAATATATTAATAATTTTAGTTTATTTTTGATAAAATATTACCTTATATTTAAATATAAGGGATGTTCGATTTTATTAAATAATTTATACACTATTATTGAAACTATTCCAAATAAAATAACTGTAAAATTTGCTGGAAAAAATCATCCAGTTTTTCAAGCACACTTTCCCTCTTATCCAATACTCCCTGGTTTTTTACAAATAGATACAATATTGGATATATTAAAAGATGAAATAACGATGATTAAATATAGTAAATTTATTGATCATATTTATCCAGAAGATATAGTGACTTTTGAGATTAAAAAAAATGATAAACAATCTTTGATTAAAATAATAAAAAATGATAAAAAAATAAGTGAAATAAAATATGCAACAAAATAATATCATAGTAATAGTACCAACTTACAATAATCCTCAAACTATAAAAGAGGTCGCATTTGATGTAATAAATCATAATTATGAGGTGATTATTATAGATGATGGTTCTGATTTAGTTATAGAAGATTTATTTCAAGAAGATGAAAAAAATGGGATATATTTTGTAAGACATGAGATAAACCAAGGGAAAGGTGAAGCTATAATAAGTGGAACCAAAAAAGCAAAAGAGCTGGGATTTACTCATGTTTTAAGTATAGATGGTGATGGCCAGCACTTAGCAAGTGAAGCTAAAAAGCTTATAGATATCTGCCATGGTGATGAGATAATAATAGGTGCTAGAAACTTCGATCTAGATCACGTTCCAAATGGTAGTAAATTTGGTAGATGGTTTAGTAATATGTGGGCTTGTTGGGATACGGGGCAAGTGATTACTGACTCATTATCAGGGTATAGAATATATCCAATCTCAATTTTGGAACTTCCAATTAAAACTAAACGATATGATTGGGAGATGGAAGTGATAGTTCGTCATGCTGATCTTGGTCGAATCATAAAAGAGACTATAATCGAGTGTTACTATCCAACGCCAGAAGAAAGAGTAAGTCACTTTAAAAAGTTTTGGGACACTATGGCAATAGTTTGGGTTCATATTCAAATACTTCCATTTAAGTGGCCACGATTTATTTTAAATAAAATTACGGGAAAATAGATTGACACAACAAAGAGGAAGTGGTTGGAGCATAAAACTTGCTTTTAATCTATATAAACTTTTGGGTTATAAGTTTGTATATTATCTTATGTATCCAGTTACTTTTTTTTATTTTATATTTGCTTCAAATGTTAAAGATGCTCTCAAAATATATTATAAAAATTTGGGCTTGGAGTTTACAAGTAAAAGGTACTATGAACACTTAAGAGTATTTGCTATTTGTATGGTTGATAGATTTATATCAAAAGTAGATATAGATTCTTATAGTTTTGAGTTTGAGGATGAAGAAACTCCTACACAAATATTAAATGATGGTTCAATATTGCTTTTTTCACATTTTGGTGGATGGGCAGCATCAGTGAACTCTGCGAATGTACAAAATAAAATTAATGTAGTAATGCAAGAAACTATGATGAGTGGTATAAAAGATATTGAAAACTCTATAGAATCGACGTCAAATACCCATATCATAGACTTAAGTAGTGGAACATTAGCTGTTTCTATACAAATTGCAAATGCCTTAATCAACAATGAAGTAGTAGCCATCATGGGTGACCGCTCAGCAAATGAAAAAGCAGATAAAAAAATAGAGTTTTTTGGAGTTGAAGCCAATTTCAATAAAAATCCATTTCAAATAGCATATAAAACTTCAAAACCAATTCTAGTATATTTTATCATTTTAGATGGTATGCAAAAATACAAGATAGAATGGCTTAGAATAGATATGGATAAAGAGCTAAAAGAAGATGAAGCTATTTTGAAAGCTATGAAGATATATACTAAAAAATATGAAGAGATTATAAAAGTTTATCCAAACCAATGGTTAAATTTTTATAATTTCTGGAAGAAATAAATAGAATGAGTGGAAGAAATAGATATAGAGACAAGAAAAAATAAAATAATGTATAGGAAAAAAATGAAATTAACAATAGATAAAAGAAGAGTTACTTTAGAAGAGATAACAAACGCAAGTGGAATTGAGATATCAAAAGATGAAGAGTTTTTAACATTTATAAATCATACTCATGATTTTATGATGGATACTATAAAACAAGGTAAACCAATCTATGGAATTACAACTGGATACGGAGATGCTGGAAGAAACTATGTAGATTATGATGATGCCGCAAGATTACAAACAAATTTATTTCGTTTTCATGGTTGTGGAATAGGGGTAAATCTTTCTTATGAAGTTTGTAGATATGCTGTTATTTGTAGAACAATTTCACTTAGTAAAGCTCGATCTGGTGTATCTGTAAATCTATTGCATAGACTAGAGATATTGATTGAAAAAGATATCATACCTGTGATTCCTTCTCAAGGATCTGTGGGTGCTAGTGGTGACCTTACTCCACTTTCATATATAGCCGCAGTTGTAGCAGGTGAGAGAGAAGTATACTACAAAGGTGAGATAAAAGATGTGATGGAAGTTTATAATGAACTTGGTATAAAGCCATACTCTTTTGAACCAAAAGAAGCCTTAGCTATTATGAATGGTACAACTATTATGTCTGCAATTGCTTTAGATGCTATAAATGAATTTGAAATCATCTTAGACTCTATGGAATCTTATGTTTCTGGTATGTTTGAAGTTTTACTAGGTGATGACACTCCTGTTGCTGATTTTGTACATGATTCAAAGCCGTTTTCTGGACAAATAAAAAGTGCAAAAAATATTCAAAGAAAAATACAAGGTTCAAAACTAACACATGGTAGAGATGATAGATATGATAAGTTTTTTGCTGACAATAACTTGAATATCCAAGATACATACTCTATGAGATGTGCTCCACAAGTTCTTGGAGTAATCAGAGATAACCTTGAGATATCTAAAAACTGGGTAGAAACAGAGATAAACTCAGTAAATGATAACCCACTAATTGATGGTGAAAATCAAGTGATATATACATCTGGAAACTTTTATGGTGGATATGTGGCTCATGCTATGGATACGCTTAAAATTTGTGCTGCAAATTTAGCTGATTTGTTAGATAAAGAGTTTGCTTTATTGGTTGATCATAAATTCAACCGTGGAATTGGTGAAAATTTAAAACTTTCGAAAGAGCCATTTTTCCATGGATTTAAAGCTATGCAAATCTCTCTTAGCTCTTTAAGTGCTGATGTTATCAAAAATACAACAGCGGCTTCAATTCACTCACGACCAACTGAGTCTTTAAATCAAGATAAAGTATCTATGGGTACAACAGCCGCAAATGACTTTGCAAAAATGATACCAGACTTGTACAATATGCTAAGTATCGCTTTTATAGGTATGGCACAAGCAGTTGATATAAGAGGTGAAGCAGAAGTGTCACCACACCTTAAAAATATCCATGATGATATAAGAGAAATTATTGAACCACTTTTAGCAGATAGAAGAATGGATGGTGATATTAAAAATATCAATGTTTTACTTCGTGAAGCAAAATTTATTTAGAGTTTGATGGAAATATAATGGAAAAACAAAAAGTATTAATCACAGGTGCAACTGGCTCTATTGGTGAGGCAATTGTAAGAGAATATGCCAAAAATGGTTACTATGTTTATATCCATTATAATTCAAATAAAGATAAAGCCCAAGAGCTTTTAGAAGAGATAAAAGATGGTGAGATTATATCTTTTGATCTTAGCGATAAGAGTTCTATAAAAGATACCTTAGAAGAGTTAAGTGTTGATGTACTTATAAACAATGCAGGAATTATTAAAGACAATCTTTTTTTCTTTATGGAAGATGAACAATGGGAAGATGTGATAGATATAAATTTAAATGCAAATTTTTATATCACTAAACTAATAGCTAAAAATATGATACGAGCTAAAAAAGGTAGTATTGTAAATGTAGCTTCTATCTCTGGAGTTTGTGGAAATGCTGGACAAGCAAACTATTCTGCTTCAAAAGGTGGAGTGATAGCTTTTACAAAAACATTGGCACTTGAACTTGGTCGTTATGGCATAAGAGTAAATGCCCTAGCCCCAGGTATAATTGAATCAGAAATGACTCAAAATCTACCAAATGCTAAGGAGCTAAAAAAAACTATACCTCTTAAAAGATTTGGAAAAGTTGAAGAAGTTGCTAAATGCGCTTATTTTATAGGTGTAGATGCAACATATATAAGTGGTGAAGTGTTAAATATAAGTGGTGGAATGGTTAGATAATATTATGAGAATATTTTTATCTATACTATATCCTCTCATTATATTTTTTGGATTAAAATACTTTAATACATCTCTTAATGATGCAATAGTTCTAAAGGCTTTTCCTTTAATACTTTCTTCTGTTATCACTTTTTTGATATATCTATCATATTTGAAAAAGAAATCTATGATAGTTTATTTTGCTCAGAAGTTTTCGAAAAAAGAGATAAGTAAAGAGGAGAAAGAATATATCCATAACTCAACGCTCTTTTGGGTAGGGGTGAGCTTGATAAATGTGATAATACATACAATCATATTTTTTGATAATAATGATAACTCTTGGCTTTTTTATAGCTCTATTGGGTGGTATTTTTTGTTTATATTTGCTGGTATTTTTCAGTTTTTGCATAGAAAATTTGTATTTTTAAAAAGGATAAATGGTGAATCTTAAAATTTTAAATGATGATGGAACGATTACAAATCATACGATAAACAAAGAAGTAACAAATCATAAAAATGATATCCAAATCATAAACTCATCATCAAAAGAGCAAAATGCTTTAAAAATAATAGATGGTTACTATTCTAATAAAAAGTCAATTTTATACGATGACACAAATAAAGATATAAAAAAAGAGCTAGAGGATTTATCACTATTTGAAAATCATGATTTTTCTATGATGTTTTTTACAAGTGGAAGTACGGGTAAACCTATAGGTGCTTTAAAAACAAAGTCAAACTTAGAAGAGGAAGTAAAAGTATTCACTAAACTTGTACAAGAGTACAATATAAAGCAAGTGATAGTTACTGTTCCTTTTGTACATATCTATGGAACTTTGGTAGCACTCTTATATCCTTTATTAAATGACATTGATATAGTTCTAAAAGAGCATTTCTTACCATTTAATCTACTAGAAGCCATTGAGCCTAATAGTTTGATAGTTACTACGCCACTTTATATAAAAGCTCTCAATAAAGTAAGTGATACAGTAGATTTAAGTTCTTCACTCTTTGTAAGTTCAACTGCACCACTTGATCCCTTGAGTGCAAAAGAGTTTAGTGAAAAGTTCAATACTGATGTGATGCAACTTTTTGGTTCAACTGAAACAAGTGGTATAGCATACAAAAAAAATGATGAACAACTATGGTCACCACTTGACAAAGTTGATATATCTGTAAATAGTGAAGATGAACTAAAAGTATCATCTCCTTTTGTGTCAAATACTTTATATAACAATGGATTTAAAGATATAGAAGGAAGTTTCCAAACCTTTGATTTTATAGAACAATATGAGAATAAGTTTAAACTTGTAGGTAGAAGTTCAAAGATATTTAAATTAGCAGGAAAAAGATACTCTACAGTACAAGTAGAAAATATACTAGAAGATATAGATGAAATCCAAAAAGCTTTAGTATTTGTAAAAAATAGTGATGATAATATAAGAGATGAGATACTTGATATCACACTACAAAGTAAAAAAGAATTTTCTAGTTTAGAGATCAAAAAGATTTTGAAATCTAAACTATCAAACTTGAAGTTTTCTATAAAATTGCATTATGTAGATGAGATATCTACAAATGCAATTGGGAAGAAGTTATTGATATAACTTCTTACTCAGCTAACATAGATAATTCAGTTTGAATTGCATTATCTAAGTCAACAATCCAACTATTATAATTTTTGTGGATAGTGTTTTTTGTTTCGTCATATTTTAAATTAGAACTACTTTGATAGTTGATAGAATATGACTCTGAATTATATTCTATTAGAGCATTAGCTTGGTGTTTACCTCTTACATTAATAAAAGCTTTTGCTACACCTGGTTTAACTTTACTAATTCTCCAACCTTTTTTATATCCAGCTTGTTTAATAGCTTTATATATAGTATCTTGAGATGTACCTTTTTTTACTTCAACTGGTGAGTTTTGAACATTATATACTGCAGCTGCTCCACATCCAGTAAGTACAAATAAAAGTACACCAACTAATCCACTTATTTTTAACAATTTTTTCATTGTAAAATCTCCATTTTTTAATTTACTTATCTTTTTATAGATAAGAATTTGTATAATTATAGCACAAAAGTGTCACAATTTCTGTCACAACTTTTTTAATAATGATTTAAGTTCTAAGTATTTAAATAACTAAAATACTTTGTGATATACTTATGTAATGATAATCTCATTATATTGTAGATTATTAAATAATATTCATGGACAATATATTGATAAAAAAGAATTTGGCCTTTAAAGTTTTTGGTTTATATATTATTATAGTAAGTTTATTGTACATAAGCTTGGACTATGAAAAGAGCCAAAAAATTAAAAAATATTTAAATAGTAAAACAAAACAATATGAACAAAATTATAATGCAACATACGATGCATATAAAAAATTATCAAATACAATTTATATAACCAAAATAGATACACAAGAGATAAAAGATATTTTTAAAAATGCTACAATAACTAAAGGTCTAGAGCAAGAAAAAATTCGAAAAGAACTTTATGATAAATTGAAACAAACATATACTAGTCTAAAAAAATACAATATAAAACAACTTCATTTTCATCTTCCTAACAATGATAGTTTTTTAAGATTTCATAGACCTAATAAATATGGGGATAATTTAACAAATATACGTGAAACAGTAAAGTATGTTAATAAAAATAAAAAATATATTGATGGATTTGAAGAGGGTAGAATATACAATGGATATCGCTTTGTTTTTCCTCTTAATGTAGAAAATAAACATATAGGTAGTGTTGAGATATCATTTAGTACGATTATATTTAGTAATGAATTTATGAATAATTTTGATGTTATATCCCCTTTTTTAATATCTAAAGAGATAGTTGATAAAAAATTATTTGATAATGAAAAGAGTAACTATATTGATTCTTCATTAAAAGAGTTTTATATAGAAAAAAAGACTTTAAAAAATATCTTAAGATATAAAAAACTTAAAAAATATAAAAATGAAAAAACATTAGAAAAAATATCTTTTCTTACTCAAACTATCGTTTCTAAAAGATGGCAAGATAATGAGTCTTTTTCTTTATATGATAAAAATAGAAAAGATATAATGACATTTATAAAAGTACAAAATCCAATCAGTAAACAAATTATTGGAATGTTGGTTGTTCGAAGTGATGCTGGGTATATAAGAGATAAAACTACGAATTTTTACACTATTATGATAATATCTTCTATAATTATATTGATACTTTTTTTATTGATTTACAGAGAATTAAAACAAAAAGGTAAATTAGAGTTACGAATCAAACAAGAGATTGATAAAAATATAAAAAAAGAAAAGGTACTACAAGAGCAAGCAAAATTGGCTCAAATGGGTGAGATGATTAGTATGATAGCTCACCAGTGGCGACAGCCTCTTAGTGCTATAAGTACAGCAGTATTTGGTATCCAAACAAAACTTGAGGGTCAAAAGTTTGATTTAGAAAAAGTAGAGGATAGAAAGAACTTTTTAAAATATATTGAAAAAAAACATAATAGTATCAATGGATATGTTCAATCACTATCTACAACAATCGATGATTTTAGACATTTTTTTAAGCCAGAAAAAGAGAAAGAATATGTTAGTTTAATTCTTCCTATACAAAAGGCTCTAAATATAGTTAGCTCCTCAATGATAAATAAGGGTATAAGTATACAGACAGATTTAAAAATGGATCATAATGTAAATATCTATCAAAATGAATTTATGCAAGTTGTGTTAAATATTCTAAAAAATTCAGAAGATAATTTTATTGAAAAAAATACACTTAATCCAAAAATAGATATAAAAACATTTAGATATAAAAAAAGTTATGTGATATCTATAAGAGATAATGGAGGTGGAATACCTGTAGATGTTTTACCAAATATATTTAATCCTTATTTTTCAACTAAAGAAGAAAAAAATGGAACAGGCTTGGGACTTTATATGTCAAAAATTATGATTGAAGATCATAATAATGGAAAGTTAAATGTAAAAAATACTGATGATGGTGTTGAGTTTAATATTGTTATTTATAAAAATTCGATTGGTTCTTAGATGGAAAAAGATAATATAGCTTTACTTTTTGATGCAGAGTTTTTGGAAAAGCTTGCTTTTTCTATAGATGAAGATAAAAAATTTAATTATTTTTATATATGGAGTTTATCTGAATTTGATGAACTTTTATTAAAAACTAATATTGATTATCTAATAACTAATATTGATGTATATGAAGTAAAAAATTTTGATTATTTAAGAGATAAAAATATCATACCTACAATGCTATTGAGTAAAACGATTGATGCAACAATGTTAAAAAATATTTTAAAATTAAATAGTGTAGAAGTTGTTCGTGAACCTTTTGTATTGGAAGAGATTAATTTTAAAGTAGAACAGTACTTTAAAAATAAAAATAAAGATGAACAACTCTTAGAATTAAAAAACAATTTTGATGAAAATCTTGACTATAAAAGTAAATTAGCACAAGAGCAGGTACGATTGTCTCAAAGTGATTATATACTGCGTATGGTCGCTCATCAGTGGAGACAACCACTTGGTGCTGTAAGTAGTGCTATTTTTAGTATAGAAACAAAGTTGTATTTTAAAAAGTTTAATTTTGATAAAAAAGAAGATAGAGATAAGTTTTTGGAGTTTTTATATAAAAAGAATAAAAAAATCGGTAAATATATTCAATACCTAAGCAACACTATTGATAACTTTAGAAATTATTTTAAACCAGATTTAGAAAAAAAGTTCATAACTTTAGATGTTATTGTTAGAAAAGTATTGGAAGTAACAAAAAGCTCACTTTCTAGTAACAATATCACAGTAGTATACAATTGTGATAATGAAGAGATGTTTTTACTTTATCCTAATGAGATGATACAAGTAGTTCTAAATTTAATAAAAAATTCAGAAGAAAATTTTTCAAGTAATAATATAGCTAATCCAAAAATAGATATATCTATATATAAAGATGGTCAAAATTGTATTGTTAAAATTATGGATAATGGTGGGGGTATAAGTGATGAAATTTTGCCAAATATATTTAAGCCTTATTTTTCTACAAAATCAAATAAAAATGGAACAGGACTTGGATTGTATATGTCAAAAATTATAGTTGAAGAGCACAATTTTGGAATATTAAGTGTAAAAAATAATAAAAATGGTGTTGAGTCTAAAATAGTATTTGATACTGCAAGTGATGAGAACAAATGAAAAATATACGAATATTACCCTTACTAATATTTTTTGTTGGTGTTGTTTTGATATTTTATATCATAAATGATTTGAAAAATGATAAAATAAAAGAAGCTGTTACTTCAACATTTGAAAGTAAAGCATCAAATTTAGTTGCAGTTTTAGACACACTAATTGATGAAAAACAAAAATCAACTTTAAATATCTCTTTAAGTATGGCGCAAAATGAAAATATAATAAGAGCATTAAAAATCAATGATGCAAGTATACTTCATTTAGATACTTTATCTAAAAGATTTAAAGAACACTCCGAATATAAAAATTTATGGTTTCAAATTATTACAAAAGATGGTTACTCTTTTTCTAGAAGTTGGACAAATCAAAAAGGTGATTACTTACTGAAAGCTAGAAAAGGTTTAAAAGAGTTAATACAAAAACCAAAACAAAGTATTCGAATAAGTGTTGGAAAATATGATTTGACATTCAAATCAATCATCCCTATATATGATAATAACAAATTATTTTTAGGATTTATTGAAACAATTAGCCATTTTAATTCAATATCAAGTGAATTTAGAAAAGAGGGGATTGATTCTATTTTTCTAGCGGACAAACGATATAAAAAACAACTTATTTATCCTTTCAATAAAAATTTTCTTGGGGATTATTATGTTGCAAATACAAATGCAGATGAGTTGATACTCAAGTATTTAGAAAAAAAAGATATAACACAATATATAGAACAGTTTTTATTAAAAGATTACTTTGTCGATAAAAAGTTAAATAAGCTTGTAGTCTATAAGCCTATATTTAGTAAAACAAGTAAATCTATTGCTCATTTACTTATTTTTTATCCTTTGGATAATTTTTCTATTTCACAAATTGAAGATATTAAATATAGTTACAATATTTATTTTATAATAGTAGTTTTTATAATGATAGTAATAGCTATGATATTTTATTTAAATAGTTTTAAAAATGAAGAAGAGTCAGTAGGAAATATAAATATTATTTTAATTTTATTTATTATTTATGTATTACTTTCTAGTGCAATATATTTTATACTTAATTATGGTATCACTAAACATGTCAAAGGGCACTTGGTATCACAAAAAGAAAAAATTTTGAGTGAATACAATCTTATTTATCAAAAGAACAAAGATATATCTAATTTTATTTTTGAATCATATCTTGATACAAGATTGGTAAAAGAGATGTTTAAAAGTAAAGATAGGAAAACTTTATATAATCATCTTAAAAAAGACTATAAAAGTTTAAAAGAAAAATATAATATAAAGCAGATACATTTTCATGATAAAGATTCCTTTTCATTTTTAAGAATGAACAATCCAAAAAAATATCTGGATAGTTTAAAAAATATAAGATCAAGTGTAGATTTTGTAAATAAAACAATGATCCCTTATGATGGTTTTGAGATAGGAAGAAGTTCAGGTAGTTATCGATATATTTTCCCTTTAGATATTGATAATGTACATATAGGAAGTGTTGAAATTAGTTTTGATATCTACAGTGTTTTGTCGCAGTTTCATACCAATTTAAATAACAATAGACTAACTTTTTTACTTAGAAATAGTGCTAGTAAGGATAAGCTGTCAGATGCTGGAAAACAAAATTATATCAAAAGTCCTTTAGAAGATTTTTACTTTGATAAAAAGTTATTGCAAAGAATGAAAAGTGATAATATTCATATGCAGGTTAGAAAAAAAAGTCAAGAAGAGATTGCTAGTGTATTAGAATTGGTATTAAAAGCTAAGCCTTTTACGATTAGTTTAAGAAAATCAAATGAGATAATTACAGGTATACCTATTCTTAATATTATAAGCAAAGAGGTTGTAGGGACAATTCAAGTCTCAACAAATAATGACTCTGTGCGTGAAGTGTATAGTGGATTATATATTGCATTTTCTATTATTGCTATAATTTTGGCTTTGATTATGATATATATTTACAATCAGATAAGTTCAAAATATAAACTATCAACTTTAAATAAAGAGTTAGAAAACAATCAAAATATTCTTACTGAAGCAATTGATAACTTTCAAAATGTTTTGGATGCAACAACACAAATGATTGTTATTTTTAATAAAAAAAGAGAGATACAAGAGATAAATAGAGCAGGGGTACGTATTCTTGGATATAAAAATAAGGAAGAGTTATTATCTAAAAATATTTTGGATTTTGTGTGTCCTGCTGATTTAAAAATGGCTAATCAAGCAATAAAAAAGAATAAAGAGATACCTTATGAGTTAAGGATGATAAATACAGACGGAAAAGTTTTAACAACAATTGTAAGTGCAAAAAATATTATGAGAGCTGGTGTACAAATGAGGATGGCATCTATAGTTGATGTTACAGAGTTAAAACAAAAAGAAGAGATATTTCAACAACAAAGTAGGTTAGCTCAAATGGGGGAAATGATAAGTATGATAGCTCATCAATGGAGACAACCTCTTGGTGCAATAAGTACAGCAGTTTTTGGAATAGAAACTAAAATATATAGTGGAAGATTTGATTTTGATGAGCAAGAAGATAGAGAAAGATTTCTAGAATTTATGAAGAAAAAACATATGAATATAAATAGTTATGTTCAGTCTTTATCTGAAACAATAGATGATTTTAGGAATTTTTTCAAGCCTGATAAAGCAAAAGAAAATATAGAGTTAACTATACCTATAAATAGAGCGCTAAATATAGTTAATAGCTCCATGTCAAATAAGGGTATCATAATAAGTACAGAGTTTAATAGTGATGATAAACTTTACTTATATCAAAATGAAATAATGCAAGTTTTATTAAATATTTTAAAAAATAGTGAAGATAATTTCATCGAAAAGAATATAAAAAATGGTACAATATTTATACGTACATACAAAGAACAGAATAATTGTATTATCTCTATAATTGATAATGGTGGTGGTATAGATGAAGAGATAATAGCAAATATTTTTGATCCATATTATTCTACAAAAGATGAAAAAAATGGAACAGGTTTAGGACTGTATATGTCCAAAATAATGATAGAGGAACACAATAGTGGGAGTTTAACTGTTTCTAACATCCAAAATGGAGTAGAGTTTAAAATAATATTTGATATATTAAATAATAGAAAAGAGGTTAAAAATGCATAGTTATAAAGATGTTTTTCAATATAGTAAAGATTTAAATATTTTATATGTTGAAGATGATCTGGATTTATTAGAAGAGACTACTGACATATTAGAAGATTTTTTTAATAATGTGACAACTGCAAGTGATGGTTTGTATGGAATTGAAGAATATAATAAATATAAAGAAAAAAACAATGTATATTTTGATTTGATTATTACTGATATAAATATGCCAAGACTTGATGGTATGGAGATGATAAAACAAATATTGCAGATAAATAGAGACCAAAATATTATAGTTGTATCTGCATACAATGAATCTGGAAGATTAGTAGATTTGATTCAACAAGGGATTGCTAATTTTGTTATGAAACCTATCTCTCCAAATCAACTTATGCAAATCCTTTATAAAACCTGCCAAAGTATAGTAAACCAAAAACAAAAAGATGAATATATCTTTCAACAGTCTCGACTAGCCTCTATGGGAATGATGATTGATTCTATTGCGCACCAATGGTTACAGCCAATCAATTTGATAAAAATGCAAACCAATATATTACAAATGGATAAAGAGTTTGGAAAGTTAAATGAAAATTCAATAGATGAATATATTGAAAAGCAAACAAATCAGATCACACATCTAGTAGAAACTCTAAATGAATTTAGAGGTTTTTTTAGACCAAGTAGTGTGTTGGAAACTGTCTCTTATCAAGAGAGTTTAGATAGTGTTTTAGTATTGTTAAAAGATACTATTATTAAAAATACTATAACTATAGAGCAAAATATTGATGAAAATTATAAGGTGCAAATAATAGCAAATGAGTTTAAACATGTTTTGATAAATATTATTAATAACTCAATTGATGCATTTATTGAGAATGAAATCTCTTATGAGAAAAGAAATATAGTTTTTTCAAGTTCTAAGGTTGATAATATTGTTAGTTTAAGTATTTGTGATAATGCAGGTGGAATTTTAGAAAATATTATTGATAAAGTATTTGATGCAAACTTTACTACAAAATCAAAAGAGAAAGGAACTGGGATAGGACTTTATATGTCATCCCAGATCATCGATAAAATTGGTGGAAAATTATCATGTAAAAATGTCGGTGATGGAGTATGTTTTAATATTGAGTTAACTTCTCATAACCCTCTTTGATACTATTTACTTTTCCATAAGTAAATAAAATCATTGCTGCATTTAGTTTTGCAATTTTTGTTAACTCTTCATCTGGGTTTTTTATAGCTTCAAGTGATTTTTCTAAACTTAATGGTTCACAAGGTTTAACATAATTTATACCAAATTCTGCTGGGTCTATTGAGTATTCTGTCATCTCATTATTTTGTACAATCCAATATTTACTTTTAGAAAATATTTCAGGTGTCCCCTCATCCCCTTTTACTATAACAAACTTTTCATATCTATTAGAAAAAACATCTGCATACTTTTGTACAAAAGGTTTATGAAATACACCTAATAATGCTATTTTAGAGTTTGCAGGGTTTAATAATCTCTCGATTGAATTTAAACCAGTTCTTAGACCTAGTCTTTGTCTTACTTCTGTTAGAGAGCTAAGCTCAGTTAAAAAGTCTTCTCTATTGAAGAAATGAAGATTTTTAACTTCATCTATATTTGGATAGTTTGAACAGATATCTTTTACTGTTACTCCGTTTTTTGCTGGTTGAATTTTATCACCACTTACAACGATATTTAAATTAAATTGAGCTACAAATTTTGCTACTAGTACAAAAAGATGAGGATTGTTAACTCTACCATCATAAGGATAACCAACTTCTACAGAATTTTCAATCGTAGTTTTTTTTATAAATTCATCAAATCCATCTAATGCACCTTTAAATTCATCTGTTGTTTCAGGCTTGAGTCTCCATCCAAGAAGAAATGCACTTATTTGTTCATTGTATACTTTTTTACTCAAAATATCACACATAGCATTTTTCATCTCTTCTTGTGTTAAATCGTGATTATGCTTTGGTCCAGTACCTACTGCTTTTATTATTTTATGAAAACTATTGGTCATAATTATTCGTCCTTTATATTCATCTTTGTTTCGATATAATGCATTATATTGTATATTTTATTAAAATATTAAGGATTCCATATAGTGAAAATTAAATTAAAAAACATTGTATTATTTCAAGATTTAGACGAAAAAACTATCGAAAAGATTGAACAATTTACAGTTAGAGTAAAACTTGTAGAGGAAAATATAGTTTTTTATGAAGGTGATGATTCTAAGTATTTATATCTTTTAACAGAGGGTGTGGTTAAGTTATACAAAACTTCAACACATGATAAAGAGATAGTATTAAAATATTTCCATCCAAATGAACTAATAGCAGAAGTTGCAAACTTTGAACATATGCCATATCCTGCAACTGCTAAAGCATTTACAAATGTAGAATTACTTAAAATTGATTTTGATAAACTCAAAGAGGTTATCTATTCAAATCTTGATTTAGCATTTAAAATACAAACATCTTTAATCAAAAAGATAAAAAATCTAGAAAATGTTATATCAACACATCTAGTTTTAGATGCAACGCAAAGAGTTGCAAAATATATTTATGATAATCCAAAATATTTTTTTGAAACAAAAAATATAGAGATTGCTGAAATTTTAAATATAACACCTGAAACATTATCCAGAATATTAAGAACATTTAAAAATGATGGATTGATTGATGTAAAATTAAAAACAATAAATAGAGAAAAATTTCAGTCTCAATTAGTTTAGTATCAATAAATTCATATTATTATACAAAATTTTGATATAATCCATTTATGATGAAACAAAATACAAAAAAAATAGAATTATTAAGTCCAGCAGGAAACTTAGAAAAACTAAAAATAGCTTTAGCCTACGGTGCAGATGCTGTTTATGGTGGAGTTAGTCACTTTTCTTTACGAATTAGAAGTGGTAAAGAGTTTACTATGGAGACGTTTAAAGAGGGGATTGATTATGCTCACTCTTTGGGTAAAAGAGTATATGTAACTATAAATGGTTTTCCATTTAACTCTCAAATTGAATTATTAAAAAAACATATATCAAATATAGCGGCACTAGAACCAGACGCTTTAATTGTAGCAACTCCAGGGGTGGTTCAACTTTGTAATGAGTTAGCACCAGGGATTCCTATTCACCTTTCAACACAAGCAAATGTTATGAACTATCTTGATGCAAAAGTGTATTATGATATGGGTGTAAGAAGAATAGTAGCCGCAAGAGAAATTAGTCTAAAAGATGTTCAAGAGATAAAAAAACAATTACCAGATTTAGAAATAGAGATATTTGTACATGGTTCTATGTGTTTTGCTTATAGTGGTAGATGCTTAGTAAGTGCAGTTCAAATGGGTAGGGTTCCAAATAGAGGGTCGTGTGCAAATGACTGTAGATTTGAGTATACTTTATACGCAGGAAATGAAGAACATGGATCGCTTTTTAGACTTGAAGAGCAACCAGAGATTGGAACATATATATTCAATGCAAAAGATATGAATCTAGCTTCTCATCTTGATGAGATTGTAAAAAGTGGAGCTGTTGATTCTCTAAAAATTGAGGGTCGTACAAAATCACCATACTATTGTGCTGTTACTGCAAATGCATATTCTATGGCACTAAGAGATAGTTTATCTGATAATTTTGAAGCACAAAAATATCAAGATGAGTTAAATACTACAAAAAACCGTGGATTTACTGATGCTTATTTATTACACAAACCTTTTGAAAAAAATGATACTCA
>Ga0193956_1000114_pt1 | contig 35700 bp, 41 predicted proteins | sample BB_7_MG_FD_140358 | JGI IMG/M metagenome (GOLD analysis project Ga0193956, IMG submission 140358) | Microbial mat bacterial communities from the Broadkill River, Lewes, Delaware, United States - BB_7_MG | ecosystem: Environmental > Aquatic > Freshwater > River > Microbial mats | place: USA...
AAAACTCGCTAGTAATACTAAAAAAGCAATAACCATCAAAATGGCAAATACATTTTGAACCATCTTTGCGTGAGTGATTTTTTTTGAGACTATAAGAGTAGATGCACCAAATACATTTTCTTTGAGTTTTACTTTTAAATATCTTTGTGAATCTATTACAAAAGTGTTTGCATTTGGAATATCCAATTTATTTTTCAATAGAGAGAAAATTACATTGTCATTTTTATTATATATTGCACTTGTAAAGATATTTGAACGAGGAAAATAGAACTCTTTCTCATTAGAATTAGAAAATTTATAAATTCTATTTGCCACTTTTTTTGCATATAGTTGTAATTCTGCGCTATCTTTAAAATCACTATTTTCAAGCTCACTCTCTATATAAAAATGCAAAGGAATGGAAACTATTAAAATCAAAATCAAAGCTTGCGCTAAAATATATCTGATTCCTACAAAATTTTTCTCAGCCAATTTTATATCCAACTAGTTTTTTGTTTTTTATAAAGTCTTTATCACACTTTTCACGCACCCTTTTAACACACATCCTAATATCAGTATAAGTTATATCTCTTCCTTCCCATACTACATTTTGCAATGTATCTAAAGAGACATAGTAGTTTTTATTCTGCACAAGATATGACACTAATCCAATCTCAATTGTACTCAAATCTATACTTGTACCATTTTTTAATAATGTAGTTGTTTTTGTATCATAACTATACACTTCATCTATTTTTATCAAATTTTCGCTACTTTTAAAATTATGCGTTTTTATAATGTAATCTACTCTATATTTTAACTCTTTAAGCTCAAATGGTTTGCGTAAATAGTCACTGCATCCAAGTTCATAACCAAGACTTAAGTTTTGAATATCAGTCAAGGAAGTAAGCATAATCACTGGTGTTTGTATACCATTTAATCTTATATCTTTTAATATTTCATAACCATCAAGACTTGGAACTCTAATATCTAAAAGTAAAAGAGCATAAGAGTTCTCATATATAGCATCAAGAGCTTCTGCTCCATCATCATAGTCATCGACTTCATACCCATTTGCTTCTAAAAAATCTTGAATAGTTACTTTATAAAGATAATCATCTTCGAGAAGTAAAATTTTCATTTTATTATCACTTTTCTCTTCATTTGGTTAAATTCATAATTACTATTTTCTTGCTCAACATCAACACTCGAGTAGGTATTTATTTTGTTTTGTTTCGCGTCCATGCATAGTGCAATAAAACCAATATCTTGTATACCCACACTTAACATTGGAACAAAAACGATGATTTTATCATCAATCTCATAATAAAATTTATCCCTATTAAAAACATACTTATGTGTTTTTAACTTCTCATAAAACTCTTTTGAGTACTCATTTTCTGTTATATAATACTTATCTATCTTTTGATTGTTTTTTAGATAAACGGCAATATCTATAAATTTTTCATCAAGTAGTGGTAACATTTCTAAATCAAACTTTTGAAGTCTTTTCTTGATATTTTGAAAATTCATAATTATTTCAATTGATCCTATAAACTCTTGATTTTCATCTAGTATTGGAGAAATTGCTTTTATATTTAATCTTTTACCAAGTTCTATCGATACCAGAGATTTTTTACTCTTTTTTACTTCCACTAAACCTTTTCTAAATCCACTCAATTTTAAACCAAGATAATCACTCTTATCCCAATTTCTAGCAAATGCTTCAAGATTTTTTGTGTGGACTTGTATGTCTATATTGTCTATACCTGTGGAATGTTTTATCTCTTTTAAAAATTTATTTACTTCTTTAAGTGCTAAATTTTGGTCATTTACATATAAAGCTTGTTTAATCATTTGGTTTTGTGAAATGAAAAATGATAATGATAAAGCGTACTGCTTCTCAAAATTAAGATTATCATTTAAAATATCTATATTTTTAGAAATATAAAAATCGATTTTTTCATCTTCATAATATACTCTATATCGATTGTAAAAAACAAAAAGAATAAGAAGTACGGTAGTAAAAGCAACGACTGCTAAAAAATATATTTTTTTCATAAGGTATTATACCAAAGAGGAGTCAAATCCTCTTTGGTTCTCAACTTATTTGATTTTTTTATCACCTCTTATAGCATCAATATCTAAACCTAAAGCTTTAAAGTTACTTCTAACAGTATGTTTTTCTTTTAAAACATTTGAATTATAGTAGCCCATCTCTTCTTTTGGTAACAATCCTTTTTCTAAATCAAAATCAGCTCTTTCTTGTGCATTAACAAAAAGCATTACATCTGCAGCCTCAGTATCACTCAAACTTCCACCTTGAGCTAAAGGCATTTTTAGTTTAACATAAGCAGCACCTTTGTCAAGTTTACTCATACCAGCTCCAGTATTATATGAAAGCCATTCACCTTGTGAATTTTTACCCCAAAGTGGAGGAAATGCTGCCATCCCTTCTCCATTTTGACCATGGCACATAGCACATTTTGCAGCGTAAACTTTTTGTCCATTTACATAGTTTGCATGTGTTGCCTTTTTTTGTATAGGATTAAAATGCTTTATACCTTTTGGCCATAATTTTGTATTTGTTGGTCCCCAAGGTCCCTTTACATTCATATGAATTACTTTGCCTTCACTTAGCCAAGTGATATATGCTGCAATAGCTATAGAAGCTTTAGAATCTGTAATCAATCTTTTTCCATTCATACTTCTCATAAAACAGTTATTTGATCTATTTTGTAAAGTTTGAACTGATTTTTCTCTTTTTGACCAAGCAGGAAATGAAGTTGCCGTGTCTAACCATGAAGTAAGTCCATCAGCAGTTCCAGGTTTTCCATCTTCACCTTTTAAGTGGCAACTTGCACAATTTAGCTTATTACCCACAAAATCTTTTGTAAGAGGATGTGTATCTGTATGCAAAACAATATCTTCTCCTAACTTAACCATCTCTCCAACAGGACCTGTTGGATAATCTTTTGGTGCCGAACCAGCAAAAAGATAACTTACGCCCAGTAATCCTATTGCTATAACTTGTAACAATTTTTTCATAATCTCTCCTTTAAGTTTCATTTTGTAATTGTAATACATCTAAATAACTCAAAAATAACAAAAAATTGATATAATTAAAGAAAAGTTTTAGGAGATTGACTATGAAGATTGTATGCCCACATTGTCAAGCTATAAACAATGTACCAAAAAAAGATGAATATAAAAAAGCAAATTGTGGCAATTGTAAAAAATCACTTTTAGAAAATAAAATCTTAGATGCGGATGCAGATAATATAGACAAAATCATAAATAACTCTGACATTCCTATCATTATAGATTTTTGGGCTCCTTGGTGTGGACCTTGTAAATCATTTGCACCTGTTTTTAGTGCAGTATCAAAAGAGTTCCCACTGCAAGCTCTTTTTGTCAAAGTCGATACCCAACAAGAGCAGTTTTTAGGATCTAGATTTAAAATTAGAAGTATTCCCACACTTGTAATTTTTAAAAATGCAAAAGAGACTCAAAGAGTTTCAGGAGCTATGGATGAAGAATCACTAAAAAACTTTATACAAAATCATATATCATGAAAAAACTTATCTTAACACTACTTCTAATTTTTCTCACAACTAGTCTTAATGCTAAAACATTAAGAGTTGCTATAGAAACTTGGACTCCATTTGTGTATTTTGAAAACGATACACCCAAAGGCTTAACAATTGATATCTTTAATAATCTAGCAAAAGAGCTAAATATAGATGTCGAATTTATTAAAATTCCTTGGACAAGAGCTCTTCGTATGCTAAAAAATGGAAATATAGATGCTATGGGAAATTTATCTTATTCTCAAGAAAGAGAAAAGTACATTCAATATATCCAACCCTCTTTTTATAAACTAAAAACAAATTTTTATACCCTTAAAGGAAATGAAAATTTAATATCTTCTTATAGCGATTTATACAATTATACAATATTAACAGCAAAAGGTTATCTATACTTTCCAAAATTTGATACTGATGCAAAAATAAGTAAAGAAGTAATACATGATAGAATAGAAAAAAATTCTCAAATCATAGAAGAAGAGATTATGCTAAAAATGCTCCTTGCTAAAAGAGTCAAAGTGATAATCTCGTCAAATGCTATTATGGATTTTATTATTGAATTTGGTTCTTTTAAAAATCTCGTTAAAAAAGCTAATTATGCTCCTAATTATATTGATCCAATATATGTTGGTATTTCAAAGCAATCTCCATTTATCAAAGATATAAACAAGATAAATAAGGCTATGGAAAAAATACTCAACAAATAACTATAGATTTTATCTGGGTATACTCTTCTTCAAGAGCATATTTTGGCCCTTCTTTTCCTATTCCACTATTTTTAAAGCCACCATACGGTTGGATATCAAAACGAAGAGTTGGTATATCATTTATAACAATTCCACCTGCATTTAATTCGTCAATCGCTCGTCTACATGTAGACATGTCGTTTGAAAAAATAGAGTATTGCAAACCATAAGGTGAATTGTTCATTTTGTTTTTTGCTTCATCAAAATCTTTTACTTTTATCAAAGACACAATAGGAGCAAAAACCTCTTCACACACTATATTCATCTTTTCAGTAACATCTGTCATGATAGTTGGAGAGAACATCAAATCTTTACATGTAGAACCATAAAAGAGAGTTGCTCCTTCATCTTGAGCATTTTGTATCCAACTCCTTGCTTGCGTAACTGCTTTAGCATTTATCATTGGTCCTATAATTGTTTTATCATCATACGGACTTCCTACATGTAAAGCTTTCGTCTCTTCTTTTAAGGCTTCTGCAAACTCTTCATATACGGCTTCATTTACATAAATTCTTTGCAATGAGATACAAACTTGACCTGAATTTATAAATGCTCCCAAGGCACACTTTGAAGCTGCAAGTTTTATATCGCTACTCTTGTCTATATAAGTTGCTGCATTACCACCAAGCTCTAGTGCAAGTTTTTTAATCCCTGCCTTGCTCGTTATTTCTCGTCCTACAGGAACAGATCCTGTAAAACTTATAACTCTTGGAATTTGACTTTTCACCAATGCGTCATTGACACCTTTGCCACTATATACAACACTCAAAGTATTAGGAGTTGCAAACTCACTCTCTATAAAAATTTTTGCAAATTTAAAAGCTGTAAGTGGAGCTGAACTTGTTGGTTTTAAAATAACAGAGTTTCCAGCCACTAAAGCAGGTGCAATTTTATGAGCAACAAGATTAAGAGGGAAATTAAAAGGAGTAATTGCCAAAACTACACCAACAGGAACTCTTTTATAAAAAGCCAAAGTCTCTTTTCCACTTGGCATTGCAGTTGTGTCAAAAGTTTCTCCATGTAAATTCATCATTGCACTTGCTGAGAGTTTTAGTGTCTCTATTGCTCGATCCACTTCTATTCTTGAAAAACGGATTGGTTTTCCTACCTCATCTGTGATAGTTTGAGCCATATCTTCTTTGTTTAATTCAAGTTTTTTTACTACATCTAAAAGCCAATTAACCCTTACATGTAAAGGAGTTTTTTTTGCTATTTCACTGCTTTTACTTGCAATTTCTAAAATGCGCAATGCATCATCTTCACAGCACACAGCAACTTGAGATGCTACTCTACTATCATATGGACTTAAAACTTCTTTATATTCATTTGATTCTTTACATGTAGAGCCAAAATAGATATTTGCTTTCATTTTACTTTCTCCTAATTATATAGAAAACTTCTTTTTGAGTCTAAAAAAACATCTTATAGTTCTATATTGTATGAACATGTATGGTGTCATAAATAGAAAATATGCTATAGAATTTTGATCTAAAATACCATTAGATACTAGTCCAAAATTTATAAAAAACATACCAAAAACCATAAAAGCAACACCTGGGCAAATCAGAGCAAAACTGACCACTGATTGTTTTTCTCCAAAAACAAACTCATCAAAATATCCTATTGCCTTCATAACTTTGTATCCCAATAGTCCAAATATAATTTGTAGTGCCACAATAGTACTAGTAAGAGTAAACAAAGATGCACTTGCCATAGGCTGACTAAAGTTATGGCTTAATCCGAAAGTTATTCTTATAAATGTAATTCCTAAAATAGTGAGAATTGGAATAATAATCCATAAAGATGGGCTTGCTTCAGGAGATACCCCTTGTTCAAACATACTTTTAAATCCAAGTATCAACTTTATAACTAAAAGCAAAATTGCAATTGCACTAAAAAAAATCGCTCCAAATAAACCAATTGCATTTGTAGTTGTATAGTGACTCATGGCTCCAGGAGCTGCAAAACCAACTCCAACCATTGCAAATGCAAATATAGAAATCATTTGAGATAAATTGTTATTATTTGTAAAATCAAAATCTCCACTCACTAAAAGTCTTGAAAAATACTCCATAAAAATATTGATTGCATAGTAACCTACAACTACAAAACCGATTAGTGCCATAGGGAACATATACTCAACTACGCTCCAAAGATCAGGAATAAATGTGGCCCCTAAAACAAAACATACATTGATAGTCATTGCAAATGTCAAGGGTAATGTCATAAGCGTTACTTCTGAATTGCTATGTAATAACTTTTGATAAACTTCAGTTTTTTTGTATAGATTATACTGCTTGATACACCAAATCAACATCTTAAAATGTAAAACAGCAAAAAGAACTATCATAACTAAACAAAACGCTGTTACAAACGACAACCAAGTACCATTCGTCAGCGCAGAATAAACAAAATCAAATGTTGGCAAAGGTACCCCTTTATGAGGAACTAAAAACATAAGATACATAAAAAATGAAACCGACAAACCTCCAGCACCTAACGCTGCTAAAAAATACATCGGTGAAAAATTTTCTCTTAACATACACACACCTTTTTTTAAATATTTGAAAATTATATATTTATAATTTAAATAAATTATATACAAGCATATATTTTTAACATAATTTTGTAACAATTGCAATATTATTCAAAACTCAATTTAAACATAATTTAGATAGTATTATATCTATTTATAAATTAAAGGTAAAAAATGGAAAAAGCTAAATATATTTGGATGGATGGAGAGCTTGTAGATTGGGATAATGCTCAAACTCATATATTAACTCATACTCTTCATTATGGAAATGGTGTTTTTGAAGGAACAAGAGCATATATGACGGCTGAAGGTTTAGCTATTTTTAAACTAAAAGAGCATACTAAAAGACTTTTAAATTCTGCAAAGATAACAAGAATTGTGCCACAATATACTCTTGAAGAATTAGAAAATGCTCAGCTTGACCTTCTTCGTTCAAACGATTTTAAATCTAATGTGTACTTAAGACCTCTTATCTATCTTGGATATGGTATTATGGGACTTCATCATGTTGCAGCTCCAATTAAAACTTCGATTGCTGCTTGGGAATGGGGAAGTTACCTTGGAGAAGAGGGACTTGAAAAAGGAATTCGAGTAAAAATTGCCTCATTTACAAGAAATCCTGTAAGCTCAACTATGGGAAAAGCAAAAGCAGTAGCAAACTATTTAAACTCACAAATGGCAAAGTATGAAGCTGTTGAAGCTGGTTATGAAGAAGCTTTACTGTTAGATGATGAAGGATTTATTGCTGAAGGAAGTGGTGAGTGCTTTTTTATCGTTAGAGATGGTGTTTTAATCTCACCTCCAAATGACACTTCATTAGAAAGTATTACACAAGGTATGGTTCTTGAGCTTGCCCATGAAGCTGGTATACCAATAGAAAGACGAAGGGTAACAAGAGATGAAATTTATATAGCAGATGAAGCATTTTTTACGGGAACTGCAGCAGAAGTAACTCCAATAAGAGATGTTGATAATTATGTTATTGGAAATGGGAAAAGAGGAGAAATAACAGCAAAACTACAAGCTGCTTATTTTGATGTAGTATATGGAAGAAATTTAAAATATAAGCATCTACTGACTTATATTTAGATTCCATTTATCATTTAATGGTAAAATAGATAAATTTAAGCATGCGCTTAAGCTTTGTAAGATAAATTGTGTTTGGACTTTTTGTTCGAATTAAAGAAGAAATTAAATATAAGGAAGATTATGCCTGCAGATTTGAATGATTATTTCAAAAAGAAAAATGCTGGAAACAGTAGTAGTGGTGGTGGAGATGATGGTGGGAGAAAAAGCCCAAATATGAATATAGAACCTCCAGAGTTTTTTAAAAACCTAGGTAAAAAAGCCGGACTTTTATATGCGATTATAGCGATTATTGTAGTTCTAATTATAGCAAAGCCTTTTGTTGTCATCAACTCTGGTGAAGTTGGGATTAAAGCAACAGCTGGTAAGTTTGAACCTATTTCTATGCAACCAGGTTTTCATCTCTTTATGCCTTTTGTACAAAAAGTATTTGTAGTTGATACAAAAGTAAGAATCATGAACTATACTTCGATTGAAGATGTTAGCACTATAAACCAAAGAGGTTCTGGAATTCAAAATAATAATGCAATTTCTATTCTTGATTCTCGTGGTCTTCCTGTGTCACTTGATTTGACTGTTCAGTACCAATTGCAAGCTGACGCTGCTCCTCAAACAATAGCGACTTGGGGCATGAGCTGGGAAGATAAAATCATCAATCCAGTTGTAAGGGATGTTGCAAGAAGTGTTGTTGGACAATATACAGCAGAAACGCTTCCTCCAAAAAGAAATGAAATAGCTGTTAAAATTGCAGATGGAATTAGAGCAAATATAGAAGCACAACCAGGGAGCCCTGTTAAACTACTTACAGTTCAAATGAGAGAAATAATACTTCCAGCAAAAATTAAAGACCAAATAGAAAAAGTTCAAGTAGCTAAACAAGAAGCTGAGAGAACAAAATATGAAGTTGAGAGAACAAAACAAGAAGCACTAAAGATAGCAGCTGCAGCAGAAGGAGAAGCTCAAGCGAGAGAAATTAAAGCAAAAGGTCAATCAAAAGCTATTAGAATCGAAGCTGACGCAGATGCTTATGCAAATATTGAAATTAGTAAAAGTTTATCTGATAGACTACTTGCACTAAGGCAAATTGAAGTTCAAGGAAAATTCAACGAAGCACTCAGTACAAACAAAGATGCTAAGATATTTTTAACGCCTGGTGGCGCAGTTCCAAATATTTGGGTAGATACTAAAGGTACTCAAAGAACTTCATCAATTACACAATAATAACTATAAATTTTCAAGGGGCTTTGCCTCTTGAAAAGGAGAAATTAAATGATCGATAAAATCGATTGGACAAAAAATGACTTGATTCCTGCTATAGTGCAGGATTCAAGCTCTAATAAAGTACTCATGCTAGCCTATATGAATAAAGAAGCAGTAGAGCTAACTTGCAACACTAATTTAGCACACTACTACTCAAGAAGCAGACAAAAAATGTGGAAAAAAGGTGAAAGTAGTGGTAACTTACAACATGTAAAAGAGATATATCTTGATTGTGATTTAGATACTATACTTTTAAAAGTGGTTCAAGATGGAGGATGTGCTTGTCATACAGGAAGAGAATCATGTTTTTTTAACCGTATTGATGTTAATGAACAGCCAAGTGAAGTTTTGTCTACTATGGATAACTATAGTGTTACTGATAAACTTTATCACACTCTGCAAGAGAGAAAGCTAGCTGATCCAAAAACTTCTTATGTAGCCTCTTTATTTAAAAAAGGTGAGAATAGTATACTTAAAAAAATAGTAGAAGAAGCTGGAGAATTTTGTTTTGCAGTAAAAGATAATGATGAAAAAGAAATTGTTTATGAGGCTGCTGATTTAGCTTTTCATACTCTTGTAGCACTTGCAGATAAAAATATTAATCCTGATTTGATAAAGCAAGAATTAGAGCGAAGATTTGGATTAAGTGGGATTGAAGAAAAAAATTCAAGAGTAAAATAAGGGAAAGTCGTGTCAAAAATTGATGCATTTAAAAGTTATATTATTACATACATAAACCACTTTAGTATTTATGATTATGTTGCATATGCTTGGCTAATCCTTCTATTTTTCATTGCTCTATTGCTTGCTATTGTCATAGCAAAAAAAAGGCCTGTAATTTCAATCTTGATTGTGCTTATTTCCTTAACACTACTTATTGGGGGACCTTTTGTCATAAAAAAATACTTAGATGAGTATTTAAGACCAACTCAAAATACAACTGTACTCGTTAAAAAGCTAGCATTTTCAAAAGCTTTAGTAGTGACAGCAGAGGTAAAAAATATATCTAAACAAAACTATTCAATTTGTAGTACCGAAGTATCTGTTTTAAAAAGCAGTAATGGATATATTCAAAATACAATTAATAAGTTAAAGCCATTCAGAAAACAGACGATATCCATTGAAGAACCCTTAGATGTAAATGCAACTAAGGATTTAAGAGTAGTATTTGATAACTATACATATGAAAAAGACATAAATGTTTCAATAAGCTCTGTATGTTACTAAGTTATAAAAAGGCACAATAGATGGATTACTTTACTATTTTACATTGGTTAACTCTTCTTATATTGCTTATAATATTTATACTTATTAGTGTCATTGCACTCAAACAAACAAACAAAAAAATTCTAATTTCAATGCTTTTTTCAAATTTTTTAGTTATTACAATGTTATCTGTATTTTTTATGTTTGTATTAGATAAGTATACTAAAGAAGCAAGACTTGAAAGCGTTACACAAAAACGAATCCTTATGACAGAATCACTAACACTCAGTGGAAAAATTAGAAATATAGGAAATTTTGCTATTTCAAAATGTACACTTGAAGTCAAGTTAGTTAGTAATGCTTTAACTGGAGGTAGTGTGAGTGGTTCAAATGTATTTAGTCCTACTTCTGGACTAGATTTTTTATTTAAAAGTAAAAAAAATACAAGACCTACTACTGTAATACAAGAATTTGTTATTGCTAAAAATTTTCAAAAAGGAGAACTTCGAAACTTTTCAGTTTCTATGAAATATCCTCCTTATTTTGCAAAACCTTTTATGCGATATAAACTATATTGCCACTAGTATCTATTTTATAAAATAATTTCCATCAAAACTTACTAGCGAATAATTTGTATCATCCCCTAAGCTTGACTTTAAAGCATCTATACTTAAAAAACTAAGCGAATCAGCCTCAATATACTCTTCAATCTCTTTTACACTTTTATTCGCACTTATAAGCTCTTTATAGCTTGGTGTATCTATTCCATATTTACAAGGATGCTCAATCGTAGGAGATGCTATACGCATGTGAACTTCACTTGCTCCTGCTTCTTTTAGAATTCTTATAATTCTTTTTGCAGTTGTGCCTCTAACGATACTATCATCAATAACAACTATTCTTTTGCCTTTAAGAAGTGAACGGATTGGAGAAAGTTTTAATTTAACTTTCATATCACGGCGTTCTTGAGTTGGCTCTATAAAAGTTCTTCCGACATAGTGATTTCTTACAATTCCCATCTCAAACGGTATACCACTCTCATTTGCATAGCCTAAGGCTGCACTTATGCCACTATCAGGAACAGGGATTACTAAATCAGCATCAACTTGACACTCTCTAGCAAGGGCTCTTCCCATCTCTTGTCTAGTTGCATATACATTTTTACCCTCAACATCACTATCTGGTCTAGCAAAATATATATACTCAAAAGCACAAATATGTGGGTCAGGTTCAAAAAGTTGGATGCTCTTGTACTCATCACTACCTTGTTCAAAAACTATCATTTCGCCAGGCCTTACATCCCGTATAAATTCAGCTCCAACCAAGTCAAAAGCACAAGTTTCACTAGCAACAATATATCCACCATCAGGTAATTTTCCTAAGCTAAAAGGTCTTACCCCATACCTATCTCTAATAGCGTACATTTTTGTTCTACTTTGAATACAAAAACAATACGCTCCTTTAATTACATGTAAAGCTTCTATAATCCTATCTTGCAATCTTCCCTCATGACTTCTTGCTATAAGATGAATCAAATTTTCTGTATCCATAGATGACTGAAAAATAGCTCCCTCTTCGATAAGAGAATTTCTAACTTCATTTTTATTGATCAAATTTCCATTATGAACAACAGATATCTCTCCTAGTTTATAACTAGCAAAAACAGGTTGTGCATCAAGAACAGATGCACTTCCTGCTGTAGAATATCTATTATGTCCTATTGCCATGTCTCCACTTAAAGTCTTTAAAGCAGGCTCATCAAATACTTCCGTAACTAGCCCTCTTCTTTTGATAGTTTTTATGTGCTCACCATCACTTACACTAATCCCTGTTGCTTCTTGCCCACGATGTTGCATAGCAAACAAAGAATAATAAGCTACTCTTGCTGCATCACTATTTCCAAAAACTCCTACAATTGCGCACATAAAACTTTACCTTTTAATTTAAACCTAAACAGTCACTTATATGATAAAGACCATTTGGTTGATTTACTATCCATTTTGTAGCTCTTAGAGCACCTTTAGCAAAAGTATCTCTACTTGTAGCTGTATGATTTAACTCAATAAATTCACCATCATTATAGAAACCAACTGTATGACGACCGACTATATCACCGCCACGAAGAGCCATAATAGCAATTTCATCTTTAGTTCTTTCTCCAATGAGTCCATTTCTACCACTCACTCTCACATCATCAAGCTCAAGTCCACGACCTTTTGCTGCGTGTTCTCCAAAAGTAATCGCTGTTCCACTTGGAGCATCTTTTTTATATCTATGATGTTGTTCAACTATTTCTATATCAAAGTCGCTCAAACTTTTTGAAGCAAGTTCAACAAGACGGTTCATTACAGCCACACCTAATGACATATTTGTAGAGTAAAGAATTGGCATCTTTGTACTAGCTTCTTTTAAAAGATTTAGCTGATGTGTGCTCAAACCTGTTGTACCTATAACTAAAGGTGTAGGATTAGCTAAAGCTGCTTCTAAAAGAGCTTCTGTTCCAATAGCAATAGTAAAGTCTATAACAGCATCACTATTTTGTAGAAGCGTAGTAGCATCATTTGTTATTTCTACATCACTAGGAAGTTCAAAATCAAAATCCTCTATTGCATGAAGCATATAGGGTCTTGCACCTTCTTCTTTTTTTAAATTTTCTATTAAAAGTCTTCCAACTCTACCAGTTGAACCGTGTATCCCAACATTTATCATCTATAACCTTTTTCTTTTTTAATCGTTAACATATTCTAAAGCTTGAATGCCAGCAATTGCTCCATCACCAGCAGCACATACAACTTGTTTTGCAGCATCTATGCGAATATCACCAGCAGCAAATAAACCTTTTACTGAAGTATTCATTTTTAAATCTACTATTACATTTCCATTCTCATCTAAATCACAAAGGAAACTTCCATCTTCTTGTTTTAAAGTTGAATTATTAACATTCATACCAACAAATACAAATATCCCAGGTACTTCTAAATCTCTTTGGCTACCATCTTTCCCAGATATTTTAACTCCTGTAACACCCATTGCATCACCTACAATTTCTTTTACACCAGAGTTTAAAATAAGCTCTATATTTTCTTTATTTTTTACTTTTTCTATACTCACTGGAGATGCTCTAAATGTATCTCTTCTATGGATAAGATAAACTTTTGAACAAATATTCGCTAAATAAAGTGCTTCTTCTAAAGCAGTATCACCACCACCTAAAACAGCAACTTCTTTTCCTTTATAAAAAAACCCATCACATGTAGCACAAGTACTTACACCTTTTCCAAAAAGTTTTTCTTCACCTTCAATACCTGCTCGTCTTGGAGTACTACCTGTTGCAATAATAACGCTTTTTGCTTCAACTATTTCACCACCAAGAAGAGCTATTTCAAATATACCATCATTTTTTTTTGAAACTCTACTTACTTCATCCATACGATGCTTCATACCAAAACGCATACTTTGCTCTGGCCAATTTTCCATAAGTTCAAGTCCTGTTACCTCATGAGAAACTCCAGGATAATTTTCTATCTCACTACTTCCTGTAATTTGCCCGCCAGGCATACCTTTTTCAAACATTACAACATCTTTGAGTCCACCTCGAGTAGCATAAAGTCCAGCAGTTAACCCAGCAGGGCCTCCACCGATTATTGCTAAATCTAACATTATCATTCTCCTATTTCTTATAATTTAACTCAAATTGTTACTGAACAACTTCAATTAAACTATCTTGTTTGTAATTCATATCTTTAAATCTTTTAATTCTAAATGCACTAGGAAGATCATATACATTAAATTTTTGAACAACTTTTAAAAGCGTGTTCATTCCACTTGCTATATATAAAACTTCTCCCTCTTTCCCTCTTTTTTGTTGAAACATATCGATAGCTAAAATAGGGTTTTCTTTTGAAATTTTATCTAAAATAGTATTAAAATCTTGCATGTTTGAACTGTAAACTACTACTGTGTATTTTTCACTCACAGGGGTAAAAATATCTTTTTTAGTATAGAAAATTAAATTCGAAAAATTTATAAACTTGTACTCTGAGTAACGATAGTTCGAGTATGCAAAGGCGGCAGCTATCATAGCAGCACCGAAAAAAGAAGCAAATACGAGGGAGAATTGTCCTCTCCCCCTATTTATTTTCATTGTTATAGTGAGTTAATCTTATCAGCTAAAACTTGCTTTGATGAAGCTCCAACCATTTGGTCTACTAGTTCACCATCTTTAAAAAATAGTATTGTTGGAATTGATCTAATTCCATATTTTACAGCAATATCTTGCTCTTCATCAGTATTTACTTTACAAATCTTTGCTTTTCCATCGAAATCTTCAGCTAATTCTTCGATTACTGGAGCTAACATTCTACAAGGTCCACACCATGGAGCCCAGAAGTCTACTAAAGATGTTCCCTCTGCGATTGTTGCATCAAAATCTGCTGCTGTTAATTCTAAATATTTTCCCATTTCATTCTCCTGTTAATTTTAATGTTACAATTATACATCTTATATCTTTAAACTTTGCATAGTAGAGAAGATTACTCTTAGTAGCTGATATTTTCTACAATTTCTATTAACTTATTATTTACTAAAAGTGCGTCTATTTGGTAGTCTAACTCTATATTTGTATTGTACATGTAAAAGTTAATTGTTTTAATTATTTTATTTAGTTTTGCTGGTGTTATCCTCTCAATCGGATCATAATTTTTTGAATATTTTACTTCAAAAAAATGTAACACATCATCTTTTGTTGCAATAATATCTATCTCGCCAAAACGAGAGTGAAAATTCCGCTCAAGTACAGAGTATCCGTGTTTTATTAGATACTCTACTGCTTTATCTTCTGCTTTTAAACCAGTTAAAAGACTAATTTTCTATCCTAATCATTACTGGTTTGTCTTTACATGTAGAGAGTTTTGAAATCTCTATCATAGCATTTTGTATATCCTTTTCTTTACATCTATGCGTTGAGAAAAGAAGCGTTGCACAATTTGTATCTATTTTATCTTGCTTTTGTAAAAAGCTATCTATTGAAATATTATATTTTCCTAATATTGTAGCAATATTAGCTAAAACACCAATTTCATCTAAAACTTTTACTCTCATATAATATTTAGTTGTTATTTCATTAATATCCATAAGAGTAAAGCTACTACTCTCTAAATTGCGTTTAAAACCTAGCATTGGTGAGCTTTGTCCAACTCTTGCTATATCAATCAAGTCAGATATAACTGCACTTGCAGTAGCATCCCCACCTGCGCCTGGCCCATAATACATAGTTTCACCAACTCTATCTCCAATAACACTAATGCCATTCATCACACCATCAACTTTTGCTATCATTTGTGTACTTGGTACAAGTGCTGCGTGAGCTCTAAGTTCTACTTTACCATTCTCACCTTTTTTAGCAATTGTTAAGTGTTTGATTGTGTAACCAAACTCTTTTGCAAAAAAGATATCTTCACTGTTTATATTTTCAATCCCCTCTATGAGAATATCTTCAGGGTCTGCATGAATTCCATACGCAATACTTGCTAAAATTAATAATTTATGTGCTGCATCAAATCCACCTACATCAAAGGTAGGATCAGCTTCTGCATAACCTAATTTTTGTGCTTCTGCTAATACTTTTTCAAACTCAACGCTTTCGCTCATCATTTTTGTCAAAATAAAGTTACAAGTTCCATTCATAATTCCCTTTATAGAGTTTATATGATTTGCACTCAGACCTTCTCTTAAAGCTTTTATAATTGGAATCCCCCCAGCCACACTAGCTTCAAATCCTATAGGAACCAAGCCTGCAATATCTTGTAAAGCATAACGATGGTACGCTAATAAAGCTTTATTCGCAGTTACTACTGGTTTGCCTTTTTGAAGAGCTTTTTTTACAACTGTAAAAGGCTCTTCAACTCCACCCATAAGTTCAATTACAACATCAATCTCATCATTTTCTAAGACATCATTGATATCTGTACTCAAAGGTATATCCACACCTCTATCACGACTAGTATCTCTTACAATACCCATAATAGGAACTATTTTTTTCCCACATCTAGCTTCAATAATATCACTATTTTCTTTTAATATTTTCGCTACGCTAGCACCCACAGTTCCAACACCAATTATTCCGACTTTTAACATTTTATTATTTACTCTTTTCTAAACTATTTAATTTTACTATCCCTTTTTTGCTGGACAAGTCCAGCAAAAATTCCTCGCAACTGAAACACGAAGTAGACTTTTGTAATACTATTTTTCTAAGCTTTTCAAATACTTTTTCAAGTTTTTTGCTGCCTGGCGGATTCTGTTTTCATTCTCAATAAGAGCAATTCTTACATATCCTTCTCCACCTTCACCAAAACCAATTCCGGGACTTACTGCGATTTTTGCTTCTGTTAATAACTGCTTAGCAAAACTCATGCTGCCCAAGTGCATGGCAACGTCAGGAATTTTTGCCCATATAAACATACTTGCATTTGGTTTATCTATTTTCCAACCTGCATTTTCAAAACTCTCTAAAAGAACATCTCTTCTTTTTTTATAAGTCTCAATTATCTCATCAACACAATTTTGGGGTCCATCAAGAGCAACAGTAGAAGCCACTTGAATAGGGGTAAACATACCATAATCAAACCAAGACTTTATCTTTTGAAGTGCATTTATCAGTTTTGGGTTACCAACTATAAAACCAACTCTCCATCCTGCCATTGAGTAACTCTTTGAAAGTGTATAACTCTCAACTGCTACATCTTTTGCACCCTCAACTTCAAGGATAGAAGGAGTTTTATATCCATCAAATGTCAAATCTGCATAAGCAATATCACTTATGATATAAAATCTCTCTTTTTTTGCATAAGCAACTAACTCTTCATAAAAACTCTTCTTGACTGTTACAGTTGTTGGGTTATGAGGAAAATTTACTACTACAAACTTAGGCTTTGGAACAGATTCTGCAAAAGCTTTTTTTAAATTTGTGAAAAATACTTTCGTATCCAATTCATACTTTTCATTCCACTCTAATCCCATCTTATGCACATTTCCACCTGCAATAATAAAAGCATGAGAATGTATAGGATATGCAGGATCTGGAACAACTGCAACATCACCTGGATTTGTTATAGCTTGAACTAAATGAACATATCCTTCTTTACTTCCTAGTGTTGCTACTGCTTCACGATCTGGGTCAATGTCAACACCATACTTTCTACTATACCATTTACAAATTGCTAAGCGCAGTTTATAAATACCTTTAGAGGCACTATAGCCATGAGTTTTATCTTTATTTGCTGATTCTATCAGTTTATCAACTATGTGTTGTGGGGTTCTTCCATCTGGATTTCCCATTGAAAAATCGATGATATCTTCACCAGCCCTTCTGGCGTTTAGTTTAATCTCATTTATCTCTGCAAAAACATAGTTTGGTAATCTATCTATTGTATTAAACCTAATCTCATCGAACATCCACTTCTCCTTTATATAATTTAATTTGTACTTCTTAAGTAAACTGATATGCCTCTTTTAATATTATCCAAGGTGTACATATCGGCTATTTTGACATATTTTGCATCTATTGGCACTCTTAGTTTCAATTTATTTGCTACACCATCTTTTTGATAATCTTTTACAATATGTAGTTTTTCATCAAAAAAGACAATTTTAGGATGCCATTTATCAGCAATTTTTGAGACAATAGATACAGTTTTCATACCGGCAACATCAATCCAATAAGGTTTTATTGGTTTTCTTAAGTTCACTGTTGTGTTTGCTTCTATTTTATTTGCTTCAATTTTAATATTTTGAGTATTAATTCTATATTTCCACTCGTTTTCACTAACTCTATCAACTGATTCTAAAAAACAATCTCTTGCTTTTAATTTATCAGAAAATATAATCGGATCAACAATATGTTCTGTAGAAATTACAATCTCCCATATAACACCCTCTGTATTTTTTAGAGCTCTTTTTGTTAAAAAGTAGTTATACCCCATAGAAGAAAGTGTCTCATTGATAACTCTCATAAATATTAAAGCATTATCTTTTGTTGCAAATGATAAATTTAGTTTTTGAGGAGTTGTATAAAAAAGTTTTAAAAGCCCACTTTCTTTGAGCTTTTTTAATACTTTTATATCGTCAATCTTACCATCATCATATAAAAACTGCTGTTCATCTTTAAATAAAATACGAATCAAGTTTTTTTGAACCTGATACTCTTTTTTACCTATAAAACTAGCTATTTTATCATCTAATTGTGCTGCTTGTATCCACGCTAAAGTGAAAAATAGAAAAAATACAATTCTTACCAAGCTTGCCCTTCGTTTAGCTCTTTAAATTTACTCAATGGTATCTCTGTTATATTGTTATCTTTCACTAAAAATCTTAAAGGTTCTTGTCGCTTATACTCTTTTATTTGACCATCTTTCACTATATTTAAATTACCATGTCCTGTTGTTATTATCTGCTCTCTCGAAGTATCAATAGAAAAATTACCTTCACCTAAATAAGATCTTCTTTTTTTATTATCAAGATAAATCACACCTACCCAAAGCTGAATATTTGGATTTATAATCGCTTCTTTCTCAAATCGTAAACTACTATTCTGAACTGTTTGTGGGTTTATAACCTCACTAACAATTTCTTGAATTTTCTCCGGCTCTTTAATTTTTTCTAATTCTTTAGTTTCTTCTACTTTTTCTATTTCTTGAATTTCTTGTGTTGTTGTATTTTCTTCAACTTCTACAACCAATTCTATAGCTTTTGTTTGATTTTCATCTTCTGTTGCTCCCGCAACTTCATTTTCAACTGTACTGCTATTGATTTCATCTAATGTTTTTTGCGTATCTTCTACTATACTTGACTGTTTAAAACTTGTTTCACTTTGATTGATATAATTGTCTAAATTTATTTTATTTTCAAAGAGTGCAAACAAAAAACTAACAGTAGCTATAAGTATCACTATTAATATAAAAATAAGAAATTTTCTACTTTGTTTTTTATCATCAACAACAATAAAAAGCCCTTTATATTCATCATCTTTATGCGTTTCAGTCCAATACTCTTCAAAAGCTTCACTCCAAGCACTTAAATCAACTTCATATGCTCTTGAAAGTATTTTTACAAAACCCAAAGTATTGATGCGATTTAGTTTTTCAAAATCACAATCTACCATGTATTGCAAATATTTTTGTTCTATATGAGTCTCATCTGAAACCTTCTTAAGGCCTATTTCTTTAAGTTTCTTAATATTATCCATTAGCAATCCTGTCACATATTACTGCTGTCGCTGCACTCACATTCAAAGAGTCAAAAGCTCTCGCCATTTTTATTGATACAATTTTATCCAATTTTTCTTTTACTTTTTTATTAATTCCTGTACCTTCACTACCCATCACTAAAGCCACTTTGTCATCAAACTTTATTTGACTAACACTCTGCCCATCCATATCAGCTCCATAAATAGTGAAACCTATCTGCTTTAGCTCATTTACCATATCTAGTGCATTAGGGTATAAAACAACAGGAAGTTCAAAAATAGCTGCACTACTCGTTCTTATCATAGGTTCAAGATCGAGAGATTTTACACCACTGACTATAAGAGCATCTGCTCCAAATGCATATGCCGTTCTAGCAATTGCACCAATGTTTCCAACATCTGTAAGTTCATTTAATATAACTAAAAACTTACCCTCTTTTGCAACTGAGAAATCACTATATCGCAATGGTTCAATCTCAGCAAGAAATCCTTGATGATTACCACCACGAGCAAGAGATTGTGCTTTTTGGTTGTCGACTCGTACTATTGTACTTGTCACATTTGCAATAGTTGAAAAAAGCTTTTTATCACACTCTTTTGCTAAATAAACTGTTTTAAATCTATCTGGATAATTTTTCAGTACATATAAAAACAGTTGTTTACCATAAATAATCATAAAAGTGTGCCTTTTTATTAAATAGATATATTGTATCTAAAATCACTTAAATCCATATAATAATAGTAACTTATTAAAGATAATTTAAATCTTATACCACTATAATAATATACTATGACAAATAAAGGATACTTTAATGAAAACTATAAATAGTGAAAAAATATTAGATGATAGTGCTTTACTTGTGTCAGAAACAGATGAAAAAGGTAAGATAATATATGCAAATGATCTTTTTTTAAGTCTTAGTGAATATTCGCTCGAAGAGCTTATTGGGAAACCTCATAATATTATAAGGCACCCTGATATGCCAAAAGCTACTTTTAAAGACTTATGGGAAACTATCAAAAAAGGAGAAGTTTGGAAAGGTTTTGTCAAAAACCACACAAAAAATAAGAATTTTTACTGGGCTTATGCAGTTGTTTTTCCTTATGGTGAAAAGCACTATCTTTCAGTAAGAAAAATGGCAACAAAAGAAGAAATAGTGAAATATGAAAAACTCTATAAAACAATGAAAGAGGAGGAAAGATAATGAAAAATCTTTCAATACAACATAAAGTTACCATCCTCATAATAGGAGCTTTAACTCTTGCTGCCCTTATAACATCAGCATTTACAATTGGTCTTCTAATGACAAAAACCGAGAGTAGATTAGAAAGTTTTAGAGAAACTATGACACAAAATAAAATAAATTCACTCAAGGCAAACATTTCCATTGCAAAAGATGCTATAGCATCTTTTTACGAAAGCTCAAAAGAACAAAACATTGCAGACGAACTAAAACACATATCTTTAGAGTTTCAAAATACCCTCCAAAGGTATTACAATGAAAATAAAGAAAATTTTAGTGAAGAAGAAATGCAAAGTAAAATAATAGCAATGATAAAAGCTTTTAGATATGATGATGGACTTGGTTACTTCTGGATAAATAATTTAGATCAAGTAATGATAATGCACCCAATAAATCCTAGTTTAAATAGTAAAGATTTAACAGATTTAAAAGATAAAGATGGAGTGCATCTTTTTATCAACATGACAAAAGTTATAAAATCAGATGGTCAAGGAGTAGTAAAATACAAATGGGCAAATCCTAAAACAAAAAAGATTGAAGATAAAATAAGTTTTGTTTTTGAATTCAAACCTTTTAACTGGGTTATTGGGACAGGAAAATACAAAAGTGAAATTATAAAAGAATTTCAAAATAAAGCAAAAGATGTCATAGCAAATCTAAAATACGATGATGGTAAAGGTTATTTTTGGATCAACGACTTTACTCCAACTATGATAATGCATCCAATTAAACCAGCACTTAATGGTGAAAACCTAAGTAATATGAAAGATCCAACAGGTAAACATCTTTTTAATGAGATGGTCAATATTGCAAAGGAAAAAGGAAAAGGTGTTGTAAATTACATGTGGAGTAAACCTGGATTTGATAAACCTCAACAAAAAATTTCTTATATTGAAGCATTTAAGGAATGGAATTGGATAGTTGGAACTGGTGTTTATGCTGATGATATCGATGTATTAGTGACACAAGAGAAAGCCTCTTTGAATTCACAAATAAAAGAACAGCTTATTAGCAACCTGATTATACTTATCACTACAATTCTTGCTTTCTCTTTTATCTCAACTTTTTTGACAAAAAAATTAATTGGAACAAGACTTGTAAATTTAAAAAAATACATAGAAGCTTTTTCTTTATATGTGACCAATAAGAAAAACGAACTTGATTATAATATAAATGATAATTCACCTGACGAAATAGGTTCGACTGTAGAACTGATTTCCAAAGCTTTTAACGAATACAAAAAAATTCATACAGACGATATAAGGAGCATTGGTGAAGTTCTTTTGATAAGCTCAAAAATGTCAAATGGTGAATTTCAAGATAGAACATACTTTAAATCTTCCCACTTTTTAACAAATCGTTTATCTCATGAAATAGATTTTATGAATAACAATTTAGACAAAGTAATAACTGCTACAATAAATTCACTGAAAAGCTTTCAAGATAGTGATTTTAGTAAACCAATAGATATAAAGACTTCTTATCAACTCAAAGATTTAATTGATGGAGTCAATGCACTTGGAGTTTCTCTAAAAACTATGATAGAAGAAAATCAACTACAAAGCAATAAAATACAAAAAAATGCCGATGCAATCTCTTCATCAATCAAAATCATAAAAGATGAACCACTAAATGAACTTGATAATATAGTTCAAGAAACAACATCATCTATGCAAGATATTAGTTCTTCTCAACAAACTCTTTCAGAGAATCTTATTATGCTCACACAAAATGCAAAAGAGGCAGAAAATGCTCTTAATATAATTAGTGAAATAGCAGATCAAACAAACTTACTTGCACTAAATGCAGCAATAGAAGCAGCAAGAGCAGGTGAACATGGGCGTGGTTTTGCCGTTGTTGCTGAAAGTGTGCGTGACTTAGCGGATAAAACAACAGAGTCTCTAAAAGAAATTCAAACGACAATAAAAGTAATGGTAGAAAACATTACAAGTAGTTCAGAAGGTATGAAAAGTAATGCTGCGGAAATGGAAAGATTAACTAATGATGTTCAAAACATACAAGAAAAAACATCTGATATATTAAAAATTATGGACAACTTAACTTAGAATACCAATCTTTAACACTCTCTCCCGTAACTTTAGCTAAAAGTTTGGCTTTTTGTTTGGGAGGGAGATTAAGCTCTAAAATATCATCTTTTGTAATTGCATCACCTTTACATGTAGCCTTACTGTCTACAACAATTACCCACTCCCCTTTTAAATTTGCATCTTTAAATTGTTCTTTAATCTCCTGACATGTACCAATAAATCGTCTTTCAAATTTTTTTGTCGCTTCTTTAATAAAAATGGCTTTTCTTTGCGGTAATAATTTTGTTAACTCATCAATAAGTTTTTCAATTCGATGAGGAGATTCATAGACAATAGTCGGAAACAAAGAGTTTCTAATAAACTCCAATCCTGTTTCTCTCTCTTTTCCTTTATGAGGTAAAAATCCATAAAAAGTAAACTTTGAATGTGAAAAACCACTACTTGCATAAGCTAAAAGGGCTGCATTTGCTCCAGGAAGTACTTCATAAGCTAAGTTTTTTTCTTGTGCAAACTGCACAAAATAACTTCCAGGGTCACTTACACAAGGCATTCCTGCATCACTCAAATAAGCAACTGTCTCATCAAATATTGACATATCTATATTGTCCAAAACAAATTTTTCATTGTGTGAATGAAGCGCTATAAAATTATCTACATTAAAATTTAAATTATGTTTTTCACTAAGTAGTGAAAGAAGTCTTTTTGTGATTCTTGTATCTTCACAAAAAAGGGTGCGTGCTTCACAAAGAAGTTTCAAACTTCTTTGTGAAATATCATCTAAATTTCCTATCGGTGTAGGAATAAAGTAAACCAAGATGTTTACTAGACTATTTTAAGTTATACTTTTTATTAAACTTCTCAACTCTACCCGCAGCATCAAGAATTTTCTCAGAACCCGTGAAGAATGGATGGCATTCACTACAGATATCTATTTTCATTTCTGCTTTGTTTGACATAGTTTCAAAACTATTACCACAAGCACAACTAACTTTACACTCTACATATTCTGGGTGTATATCTTTTTTCATTTCATTTTCCTAAAAATTAATTATTTATCGCCCAAACTCTTAAAAAGGCAGTAGACTCTTCAAGAGTCCACCGCTATATAGGGGGAGGGGAATTGGGATTATACCTGAAATAGACTTTAATTAAAATAAAAACTATAACGGATCTTGCGCGTTAATGATATCCAAGGTATAAGATTAGTTAGAGTACAATTTTTGCACAAACGCCTGTTACGGCTGTTTCACTTCTTAGAATATTTGGACTTTTCAAGCCAAAAACTTCTCTATTCATAAAGAGTTCTTGTTCACTTTGGCTAAAGCCCCCTTCTGGTCCTACTAAAAAGCTCTCTATATTATTCTTGTCACTTAAAAAGTTCTCACTAAAATCTATAATTATACTTTTTGGATAGGTTTCTAAATACTTTTTAACACTTGGTAGAACTTCTATCTGCATCAAAGAAGTTCTTCCTGATTGTTCACATGAGTTAATCAAAATCCGCCTTAGTCTATTTTCATCTATTTTATAACTTTTTTGAGAAAATTCAGCGTAAACAAATGTCAACTTTTCAACACCCATTTCATTCAACATTGCTATATTTTTTTCTATAGTTTTTGGATCGACCATGCACCATCCCACATGAACTTTACATGTAGAGACTTTTTTTGCATCTTGAGTATATTTTAGTGTTAAGTGTGCTTCTTTTTTGTTTATATCATTTATTTTATAAGTGTAAATTTTTCCATCTCTTAAATTCGAAAAATCCAAATTAGCCCCTATAGCAATCCTTCTAACTTTAAAAATATGAGAGTATTCCTTAACGCTTAAAGTTAATTGTTCTTCTCCAACAATCTCACAAAAGTTAAATTGCATATACCAAACCCATAGTTGCACCTATCAAAACAATATCTATAATATATTTTTTCTTAGCAAATGCTCTATACTCATCTGGTGTGCCATACTTATATTTTTTAAACAGTTTCATACTCATTATAAAAATAACCATCCAAACCAAAATCATAAGATATACTGTATGCGTTACATGAAATTGATTGATACCTAAAACTAAAATCCCTGTAAAAGCGACTGAAGCAAAAAGTGCATAATAGATTGGATTTACTTTTTTTACTTTTTTTGAAAACTCTTTATCTGCGAAAATAAAGTATAAGTTTATTAAAGCAACAATCATCATGCCGCCTATAAAATACTGATGATACTTGATTGATGTATAAATAAGTTCTTCCATTTTAAACCTTATATTGATATCGTTTATGTTACAATTATACATGATTAATTATGAAGAAGCCTTGAATATCATCACAAACAAGCTCTCAGTAGCTTCTAAGACAAAAAAAATGGCACTGCTTGATTCTGTTAAGCATATTTGTGCTGAGGACATATATGCCACTAGTTCTTTACCAACTCATGCAATAGCACTGAAAGATGGCTATGCTTTTTTAGAGGGAAATAGTTATGAAGTGTCTACAGGAGATATTTTAAAAGTGGGAACAGATTTTGTAATTCCTTATGAAGAAAACCTTGAAAATCCTCCTTACATGTACAACATAAAAGAAAAAGCAGAAGATATAAAAGAAAATGAGCTCTTACTTAAAAAAGGTGAGTTAATCACTGCATATAGTATTACTTCTCTTGCTTCTCAAGGTATAAAAATGCTAAAAGTATTTCAAAAACCAAAAGTAGGGATATTAAGTATTGGTGATAATTTATGTCCTGTTCAAAAAGAGATTAAAAAAGGAGAAGTATACAACTCAAATGCACTCTCTTTGGGAGCAAGAATACTAGAAATTGGAGCAAAAGTAAGTAAAGTATGGCAAGTTAAAAATAATAAAACTGCAATCAAAGAACATTTAAACGAACTAAAAAAATGTAGCGATTTTATAATCACAACAGGAGCTATGAGCAAATATGATGCAATGAGTCAGCTTATATATGATGATGATTTTAATATCCTATTTCATAAAGTTCAAATTGCTCCTGCTAGCCCTACTGCATTTACTGTATTTAATAATACGCCTTTACTACATCTAACAGGTCTTCCACTCTCTTCTTTACTTGGTTTTGAGCTTTTAGGTGTACCTGCAATCAAGATAATAAAAAATCAAACAGCACATGAGAGAAAATTTTTAAAGGTAAGAAATAAAGAAGAGTTTACATGTAGAGATAATTGTACAAGTGCAATTCCTGGTTTTTTTGATGGAGTTTATTTTAAAAGTGCTCCGTCTTTTGGAGCAGGGATGTTAAATGTACTAGCTAAATGTAATGGCTATGCTCTAATAACCAATAAAAATGTTATCAAAAAAGATTCTCTTGTAGAATTTTTTACTTTTTAAAACTGCCAATATATATAGAAATATTTTTTATATCTTCTTCACTAAATTTATTAATTAGTTTTTTCATTATCATATTTAATTTATCTCCTGGATAGCTTCCATCACTAATCGCTTTAATAATAAGCTCCATTTCTACAGCTTCGCGTCCGGCTAATACTCCCTCTTGTCGTTCAAATGGAACATGTTTACCATCAACCCCATGGCAACCTCTACATTTTTTATAAAGAGTTTTACCATCAGCACCAAAAGATGAACTCAAAACAAGTATAAGTGTAACAAAAATATGTAATAATTTCACAAAACCTTCCTTACAACAAAAGTGTGACTTATTGTATCATAAGTCAACCACCTGTTTCATAAAATGCCCTAGATGAAGTTTCATTTTCTTCATCACCTGTCCATTTGTTTTTCTCTGGTTTATTTTTTAAAACTTCTCGTAAAACTTCTGCTGCTCCTGCAACATCTCCAACTTGAACAGATTTTTTTATGCTCATTGCTTCTTCAAAATATAAACACGGTATTAAAACACCTTCGGCAGTTAAACGGATACGATTACAGTCTTCACAAAAATCATGCGCGTGTGGATTGATAATACCAAATCTATATCCATCTTCCAACTCAAAAAGTTTTGATGGGCTTGAAAGTTCTCTTGTAACTTCTTTAAATTTATATTTTGTAGCAATTTTTGCTTTAACTTCATCTTCACTCAGTCCTTGAAGCTTATCTTTTGCATGTTTGTTTTCCATATATTCAATAAATCTTATGGACATATTTCTCTGTTTACAAAACTCCATAACTTCTATAATTTCATCAGCATTTATTCCTTTTAGTGGAACAGTGTTTATCTTAACACCAAGCCCAACTTCTTGTGCTTTTGCAATACCTTTTTTTACTTTTTTTAAAACATCTTTTCCAGATATTTTTGCTGCTATATCATCTTTTAAGGTATCTAGTGAGACATTAATGCGTTTTAATCCCGCATCTTTCAAATCTTGTGCAACATCTGCTAAAAGATATCCATTTGTAGTCAATGCAATATCTAAACCTTGTTTATAATCATTTATCATCTTTATAAATTTATCTAAACCAGTACGAAGAAGTGGTTCTCCACCTGTAATACGAATTTTATCAATACCTTCATCTATCCCTACTTTTATAAATAAAAACAATTCTTCAAAGCTCAATAAATTCTCTTTTGGAACCCATGAAAATGGTTTTTCTGGCATACAATATTGGCATCTAAAATTACATCTTTCGGTTACTGATACTCTTAAATAATTTACTTTCCTTCCATGTCCGTCTACTAACATGTTCCATTCCTATATCTTTTTTTGCTATTATACCCACTTTAATGTAAATATAAAACTCTCTTAGCTAGAATAGCAAATATTAATTAGTGAACAACGGAGTCACAATGAACCAGCCAATACCAACCAACAAAGAATCAATAGTTTCTGCTGATGCATTTTTGGTATCTAAAACAGACAGCAAAGGGCATATTAGCTACTGCAACCCTCCTTTTATTAAAATTGCAGGATTCACCGAAGAAGAACTTCTAGGAAAGCCTCACAATATTGTACGGCATCCTGATATGCCAAAAGTCATTTTTAAATTAATGTGGCAGTGCATACAAAATAAAGAAGAAATTTTTGCATATGTAAAAAACTTAAGTCAAGATGGCAGCTACTACTGGGTTTATGCTAATGTAACAGCATCCCTTGACAACAGAGGTAATATCATTGGTTATTATTCTATAAGAAGAAAACCAAATCCAAAAGCTCTAGAAGTGATCATACCACTATATCAAAAACTTTTATCTCTTGAAAAAAACGATGGCATGGAAGCATCTCATAAATATTTAGAAGAATTATTAGTAGAAAAAGGAGTTAGTTATGAAGAATTTTCAAACAATCTTCAAAGATTATAAACCACAAATTTTAGTTGGACTGACTCTCTTTGGTGTTAGCGTTTATCAGTTGGCTAGTGGCGATATGCTCACCGGTTCTACACTTTTAGCAGGTGCCGTAGCTGGCTCTTTTTTTGGCAGCAAAAAAACCATCCCTTGTAATTTGGAAACATACGAAAAAATTTTATCAGTGGTGAAAGAAGCTGCTAATGGCAACTTAGAACCTAGAATTATAAATGTAAAAGATTCTGAACATCTTGGTAAAATTGCTACTTGCATAAACGATCTTTTAGACCAAGTTGAAGCTTTACAAAGAGAAACAAGCACTTCTATTAAAAATGCAGACAAAGGAAAAGAGTATAGAAATATCTTTAATGAAGGCTTTAAAGGAATCTTTAATACGAATGCAAAATATATAAGTGCCGGTGTTTCTGGGATTATAGAAGGGCAAAAAGGTCGGGCCAAAGGAATTATGGCAAATAAATTTAGTGAATTAGGAAATGGGAATAAAGGAATAGAAGATGTACAAAAAGATTTAACTAATGGAATACAAGTAATGAATTCGATTACAGAATCTTCAAGACAAACTGCGAATAAATCTAATGAAAGTTTAGACCTCGTTACTACTGTTTCAAATGAACTCAAAGAGTTATTAGGTCTTATTATTAATTCAACTGATGCTATTAACTCCCTTACAGAGAGAACTGAAGAAATTTCTTCTATAGTTGCACTTATTAAAGATATTGCAGACCAAACTAACCTTCTTGCACTTAACGCTGCAATCGAAGCAGCTAGAGCAGGTGAACATGGCCGAGGATTTGCCGTAGTTGCTGAAGAAGTTAAAAAACTTGCAGAAAGAACTGGTAAAGCAACACAAGAAATTGGTATAACTATACAAACTTTACAACAAGAGACAACAGGAATTCAAACAAATTCTGAGAGAATAAGCTCTATTGCTAATTCATCAGAAGATAGTGTAAATAGATTTGAAAATACTCTTAAAGAGTTTAACCATACAGCAAATACAACATCACAAATTGCACATCAAATGGAAAACACTATATTTGTTACACTAGCAAAAATAGATCATATTGTATACAAAACAGAAGCTTATGCAACTATATTAAACGAAAATTTAAGTAAAAAGTTTTCTGATCATCAAAATTGTAGATTAGGTAAATGGTATGCAGAAGGTCAAGGTAAAGAAAAATTTGAGTGTAAAAAAGCTTACCCTCTTATAGAAGAGCCACATAAAATAGTGCACAGTGTAGTACACAAAAATATGGATATTCTAAATCATAGAGTTGGTTTACACATTGACGAAGTTGAATCTATAACCGCAAACTTTAGAGAAATGGAAAAAGCAAGTGCAAAACTATTTACTTTACTAAATGAGCTAGTTAGTGACGAAAACGATTGTGTAAAAGCTTCATAGGAGTAAAAGTATTCCAAACTTTTAAGTCATGAATAAACCCTATATTGTAAGGATGTAGGGTTTCAACTGTTTTAAACTCCAATGCTGATGGTAACTGCTTTTTAATATCCTTTGCCATCTCACCAAATAAAATCAACTCTATTTTATGCTTTACTAGCCTACTTAAAAGTCTTTGCATGAAAACTCTAAACTCTTTTACATGTAGCTTTGTATCTTCTTTACATGTAAATACTAATGCTGTATTTAAAAGCAACACTCCATTTTTTTCAAAGTTTACTCTTAACTCATCTATTGAGTCGATAAAATCATCTTTAGGGATTTTTGAAATCGCATTTTGACTTAGATCATCGCTGCTTAAATAGCCTTCACTTAGAAGTAACATTTTTAAAAAATTTCTTAAACTTGTAGCTCTATTTACTTCTTTAGAAAAACCTTTTTCATTAAAAAGATTTTCCACATTTTTATCTATAAAAGCATATCCACTAGCACTTTGAATTCTAGGATATGGGTCTTGTCCAAAAAGGATGTATTTTGTTTTTTCTAATTTTAATGTATGAAATGCATTTAAAAAATTAGAAAAAGTAGGGAAATACCCACTATCTTTTTCTAAAAACTCTCTATATTTTGCTGAGAGTCCTGAGTAAGCATACTCTATTATTTCTTGCCAAGAGGAATCTACTTGTGGAGTCATTATTTGAGATTTGCTAGCTTTAAAACCAAGTCGACTTCACCAATCCCAATGCGCAAATCTTTTGCAATTGCTGCTTCACTTTTACCTGAACCGTATTGTGCAATAATAAGTTTTTCATTTGAAACAGTGCTTTGAGATGGAATATAACTTATCTCTGTTGATCTTTCTTCCATCTTATCTATTCTATCTATTTGCTCTTCTTGAAAACTTTGCATTACATTTTCAATCTCGCGCATTGATTCGATCAATGGATACACACTATGTTGTACTTTCTCTTTCACTCTTTCTTCGAGTATTTCATCCATTTCTTCAATAAATCTATCTCTTTGTTTTGAAAGTTCTATTATCTCTTTTCTAAATCTATGATTTTGTTGCGATAAACTGTCTATACTCTGCTCATATCTTGAAAGTTTTTTCGTTGTTTCACTATCTCTCATACTTATCATAAGAAAAATTATAATTATTAAAACACTCAATCCTAATAACCCTATCATCTCGATACTAATTTCCATTTTGTAAATTACCTTTTTTTGCTTTCATCTCTCTTATCATAACTCGCTCCCTTGCCACGACATAAGCATTCCAATCTTTTTCATCTCTTTCATGTAAAAGAATAATTTTTGCCTCATTTTTACTTATAGCTTCAAAATAAATCGGCATCTCTCTTTTAGGAAAAAATGGCATTTCTATTCGTCCATAGTAGCTAGTATTTTTTTCAAAGATTTCATGAGTAAGTTTAAAGTACTCATAATTTATAGAATCAATATCTCCTGTATGAGTAAGTTCTAAAAGCTCCGTTTGTTCGCCTCTCATAAAAGCATTCATCTCATCTATTTTTCTATGTAATTCTACAACTAGAGTAAGTAAAACTTGATCACTCTCTTCTGTTGATCCACGAGATTTTGCTAGTCTTAGCCATTCTCCTACACTATCGTCATCACTCGATGCAAGAGAATCATACTCTCTTTTGTACTCTTGTGAGTCATGGTCTCTATCAAAAACCATTTTCAAAGGTGCATTTATGTAACGAATTGAATCCATTTAAATCCTATCAATAAAAATCATTATAAAAAACATGATACCTAAATATCCATTAAGAGTAAAAAATGCTCTATCAATTTTTGTAAAATCTTTAATAACTATTTTATGTTCCATTAAAAGTATTATACCACTAAAGAAGACTCCAAGATAAGCCCATACTCCTAAATCTGCTCCAATTACAAATAGTAACCAAAAGATAATAGTTAAACCATGAAACAACCTTGATATAAAAAAAGTAGCTTCTTTCCCATAAATTGAGGGAATAGAAAATAGTCCTTTTTCTTTATCGTAATCCATATCTTGCAATGAGTATAAAAGATCAAACCCTGCAACCCAAAACATGACACCAAGAGCAAGTAAAACTGCCCATAATGATACACTTTCACTCACAGCAACAACACCTGCAATTGGGGCAAGTCCTAAAGACACACCTAAAACCAAATGAGCATAGGAAGAAAATCTTTTAAATATAGAATAGCCAGCAAGTATCACTAAAATAGGAAATGATAAAATCAATGCTAGGGTATTTATAAAATATGCCGTTAAAATAAAAACAAGGCCATTTAAAGCTATAAAAATCAACATATTTGAGTTTCCAACTCTTCCATCAACACTTGGTCGATTGGCTGTTCTTGGATTGTGTTTATCTATGTCTCTATCTGCATATCTATTAAAACTCATTGCAAAATTTCTCGCACTTACAGCAGCAATCAATCCCAAAACTAAAAGCTTCCAACCAAACCATGGAGTTTCATTTATCTCACTCGAAGAGACAATCATAGCTATAAAAATAAATGGTAAAGAAAATATAGAATGCTTGAACATAATAAGCTCATTGATATCTTTTAATACGCTAAAAAACTTTTGCAAAAATAGTCCTTTATAAATTTTTTCTTCATTTTACTAAAACTTGCTTTAAAAGTGTTATAATTATAAATAAAAAGGATATTCTTGCGTCAAATTGCCATACTTGGGCCTACTGCTTCAGGAAAAACTTCCTTAAGTATAAATCTAGCAGAAGAGTTAAATGCTAATATACTATCATTAGATAGTCTAAGTATATATAAAGAAATCGATATTGCTTCTGCCAAACCAACTTTAGAAGAGAGAAACGGTATAAAGCATTTTGGTATAGATGTTTTACATGTAAACGAAAAGTTTAATGTTACAACTTTTTTTAAACTTTACGATCAAGCAAGAAAATGTAGTATAAAAGAGAAAAAAAATCTCATTATTGTTGGAGGAACGGGATTTTATCTAAAATCTATGATTGATGGAGTTAGTTACAAGCCTACACTTAGTGCAGAAACAAGAAAAAAAGTTGCACAACACTTAAAAAATGGTTATGAAATAATGCAAAAAGTTGATGCTTCTTATGCAATAAATATTAGCGATAGTGACTCTTATAGAATAGAAAAGTGGCTAGAAATATATTTTGAAACAAATACTATTCCAAGTCAGTTTTTTCAAAAAAATAAAAAAGAACCTATAATAAAAGATTTAGAGCTTTATGAAGTATATACAGACAAAAAGATACTTAAAGACAGAATTAGCCTAAGAACTCAAATAATGCTTGATTTAGGACTTATAGACGAAGTTTTCTTCCTAGAAAGCAAATATTCAAGAATTCCAAATCCTATGAGAGCTATTGGTATTAGAGAAACACTGTCTTACTTGGATGGGTATATTAGCAAAACAGAATTAAAAGAAAAAATTATTATAAATACAACTAAATTAGCAAAAAGGCAAAGAACATTTAATACTTCACAATTTAATAAACACACTAAAGCTAGTGCAACAGAATTACACCAGATTATATCATCATACCCTTCTTAAACTCTATAGCATAATAAAAAAACCTGTAGTTTAATTTAGTTTGAATTTTACTTTATTGTAATCTAAAAATTGTTTCCATCTTAATTAATTTTTGGCTACACTCATGCTACAAACTTAATATATACTTCGTATTATAAAAGTATAGACAAATAAGGAAGTATCCATTGAGCAGAAAAAACAATGAGACATTAATTAAAATTTTCACTCTTCTTCTAATTCTCGTATCTCTAATAACTTTATATATTACTGGGATAGCTTTTTCACTTGATTTTTATACCAAAACAAATACTATTTTGCACCATTTATCGGCAACAATCATTATTTTACTTTTTATTTTACATACATGGCTAAGAAGATGTAGCCTAAAAAGGCTTATTCAAGAATTTAAAGATATTTTATCCAAAAAACAACTAAAAACTGTAGACAATAAATCTTTCATTATTCAAAATATTAAAAACAAGCCCTTAAAAGAACTTGCTACTTTTTATCATTGGAATTTAAATCAAATAGAGAATGAACTGCCTTTATACCATATCAATGTTAAAAACTCAGGAGATACTATTAAACAAATTGCGCAACAAAATAGTAAAGACCTCTACGATATATTCATACTCATCATAAGAATAAACATAGAAAAAAATATTTCTTCACCTATCAGAACTTCTTTTTGTTAAACTCTTTTATCAAAAATAACTATTAAAACTCTTATTGAGCTTAACAAATTGATCAATTGGCTCAAACTTTTAAATGGTGGCTATAAATAAAACTACTGTTATAGCAAGTGCATTACAAAAGAAGTTGTTTTTTTCAATATTATATATAATTTTTTTTAATTTATATTTTAATAGTTAAACTAATAGGACAATGATCACTTCCATGAATATCATCAAGTATATCTGCATCAACTATTTTATCTTTTAAATCTTCTGAAACATAAAAATAATCAATCCTCCAGCCAACATTATTGACCCTTGCATTAGCACGGTATGACCACCAGCTATATCTATCTTTTTTGTCTCCATGAATATGTCTAAAGGTATCAATATATCCATGAGATAAGAGTTTATCTATCCACTCTCTTTCTATTTTTAAAAATCCAGAAGTATTTTCATTAGCTTTTGGTCGAGCAATATCTATCTCTGTGTGTGCAGTGTTAACATCTCCACAAATCACTATTGATTTGCCTTCTTTTTTCAAAGCCTCAATATATTCTAAAAATCTATCATAGAATTCCATTTTGTACTCTAAGCGCTCTTCATTCCTTTGACCATTAGGAAAGTAGACATTAAAAAAGGCTATATTGCCAAAATGATACTCATTTATACGACCCTCTTCTAAGATATCAACACATTTTGTTGTGTCTACATGTAAAGGCTCAACATCAGTAAACAAAGCTACGCCAGATTGCCCTTTTTTTGAAGAAGAGTTAATATGTACTTCTTTATAATCTCTATCAAATATAGTTTGAGGAATTTGCTCTGCTTCTGCTTTTATCTCTTGAAGTGCTAAAAAATCTATAGCTTTTTCATCAATCCACTTTAAAGCCTTTTTTTTATCAACAGCTCTTATGCCATTTACATTCCATGATATAAAAGTTAACTTTTTCATCTACAACAACTTTAAATTTTGTTCACAAATATCTTTCCATGAACTTTTTTCTTCTATATTCGTACACTCTTGAAAGTATTTTTTTGCTTCTTCATTTTGGTTTAATTTCATACTTAATTCTCCTGCATTATAAAATGCTCTTATTTTCTCTGTAGGGGTAATTTCTTTAGCAATAAGACCTTTTACTATATCTAACGCTTCTTTTGTTTTCTCAAGCCTTTGTAGTGCCCCTATCAGGTTGAATTCCACAATCGGCGTATACACATGACTTTTAAATTTATTTTGTAATGCAATTATCTTATTTGCATACTCACTCAAAAGTAGGTCATTTCTACTATCTGTTGCATTTTTTACAATCTCTATAAAAACATCTGTATTCTTCAATTCATTTGGATGGTCTTTTTCTAATATCTGTGCTATCTCAATAGCTTTTTCAATATCACTCATTTTCATCAGTGCAAAAAATATCATTTGCAGTGTTTTATACTCTATTTTAGTTTTAAGTGACTTGGATAATGCCAATACATCATTACCAATACTTACTACACTTTCATATTTATTTAAACTATACTGACTTAAAAGATATCTTTGAAGCCAACTAAATCTCTGCTTTAAGCTATCTTCTTTTATATACTTTACACTAAGCTCATCAGCTTTTTCAAATCTTGCTGTTTGCATAAAACAATCAAATACTTTTACTTGATCAAACTTTTGTAAATCCAAATTATATTGTTCTATATAACTCACTGCCTGATTACAATCATCTCTATTAAGGGCCTGTAAAACTAATGCACTTGATGCATCATTTATAATTTCACTGTTTTTACTAGCGTTGTTGTCGCTAGTATACTCTAAAGAAGTTTTCATCTTTAAGACATCTTCATATCTCTCTTG
>Ga0193956_1000115_pt1 | contig 35630 bp, 23 predicted proteins | sample BB_7_MG_FD_140358 | JGI IMG/M metagenome (GOLD analysis project Ga0193956, IMG submission 140358) | Microbial mat bacterial communities from the Broadkill River, Lewes, Delaware, United States - BB_7_MG | ecosystem: Environmental > Aquatic > Freshwater > River > Microbial mats | place: USA...
AAACATAGATGGACAAGGTAGTTTTGATATTTTAACTCCTACAATATTAGGATATTCCAGCCCAATGTTTACCCAAGCAGTAGATATGGATAATGATGGAGACATGGATATTTTATCTTGTTCAAGAGAGCAAAATTCTGTAGTTTGGTTTGAAAATAATGGGGGAGGAGAATTTAATATAAATCCAATTTACATATCTACTTTTATAGAAACACCCTATTGTGTATATGCAGCAGATATGGATAATGATTTAGATATAGACGTGTTAGCAACTTCATGGGTAGATAATAAAGTTGTTTTATTCAGAAACGAAGGTGGTAGTTATTATGAGGAAACTATTAATGACAATGCACAAAGTGCACAGTTTGTTTATGCCGAAGATTTAGATAACGACGGCGATTACGATATTCTGTCTGCTTCGGCAGGCGACGATAAAATTTGTTGGTATGAAAATATTAATTTAGAAATCGGCTTTTCATCAGAAATAATAATTAGCCAAGAGATTGATGGAGCATCAATGGTTTATGCCGCAGATATAGACAACGACGGAGATTTTGATATTCTTTCAGCCTCCGAAACTGGTGGTGCTATTTCTTGGTTTGAAAATATGCTTACGCCCACAATTCTAATGGAGCCATATAATTATATTTCATGCTTGGGAGCTAATGCTTATTTTTATTTGCAAGCCGAAAATGCTACAAGCTATCAATGGCAAGTTTCGCAAGACGCTGAAAATACTTTTATTGATATTTTTGATAATGAAACTTATTCCGGAACAACGACAAACGAATTAGTAGTTGCAAATATTATTGAAGAAATGGACGGATATGTTTATAAATGTGTTGTTTGCAATGGAAACGACTGTGTAGAATCTTATACCGCCACACTATCAATAGATGCTTCTGTAACTATTGCAGACGCAGGAGACAATGCACGAGTATGTGAACAAGATACATTTAACTTAAATGCAAATTATCCAAATTTAGACAATGGAGAATACGGATATTGGTATTCTGAGGCTGAAAACATTTGGTTTACTGATGAATATGACCCTCAAACAACAATACATAATTTACCCAAAGGAGAAACAAACATATTTTGGGTTATTTATAGTTCTATGTGTAGCACCGAAAGTCAAATTACCGTAAGTAATGATACTATAATTGAGGCATTTACACCCGATGAAGAGAACAAAACTTGCGAAGGAGGTGAATATCAACTTTATGCAAACGAGCCAGCAGGAGGAGTAGGACAATGGTATTTTTTTCCATCTGCAGATTTTTATATTGATGATATAAATAACCCATTTACAACAATTGGCGAATTGCCCGCAGGCAGTATAACTTGCACGTGGAAAATAGAAAATGGAGCTTGCTTATCGTCAAGCGATTTTATTTTAAATGTAATAGCTTTACCTGATGTAGAATTAGGCGAGGATATAGAAATTTTGGAAGGAGAAACAATAAATATAACTGCCGAAACCACATTTTCTGACGCATCATTTTTTTGGAAGCCAAACGGAGAAACCTCCAACAATATTAATGTTTCGGAAGAGGGATATTATACCGTAGAAGTTTCAAATCAAGGTTGTTCTGCTTTAGATAGCATCAAAATTTCGTTTAAAGATGAAGAGATTATTGATAACAAAAGAATTATTCCAAACGCATTTACTCCAAACGGAGATGGAATAAATGATACATGGAAAATTAAGAATCCAACTCAAGAAAATATAGAAGTTATAATAATTGATAAAAATGGGACAACAATAACACAATATACAACAACAGAAAACAGCGAAGGCTGGGACGGAACAAAACAAGGAAGTGTAAGTCCTTCTGATGTTTATTGGTATATCTTAAATTTTGAAAGTGGCGAAAAATTATCAGGAACAATAACTTTAAGACGATAAGAAGGTTTTAAATAAAAAAGATGAACCCCTTGTCAAGAGAATCATCTTTTTTTGTAATGATTATTTTAGTGAAAATAAATTTATCACTAAATTATTTTTGACTATTTTCATAATCTTTAATAAACTGTGCAAGTCCATTGTCTGTAAGTGGGTGTTTTACCAAGCCCATAATTGCACTTAGCGGAGCAGTAATTACGTCAGCACCAGCATCTGCACATTGAATAATGTGTTGTGTATGACGAATAGATGCAGCAAGAACTTGAGTTTCGTAGCCATAATTTTGATACATTTCTGCTATTTGAAAAACTAATTCCACACCGTCTGAAGAAACATCGTCTAAGCGACCAACAAATGGCGAAACATAAGTTGCACCAGCTTTGGCAGCCAAAAGAGCTTGCCCAGGAGAAAATACCAAAGTGCAATTTGTTTTAATTTTTTTTGATGAAAAATATTTAATTGCTTTAATACCGTCTTTTGTAATAGGCACTTTAACAATTATTTGTGGGTGTAAAGCCGAAAGAACTTCACCTTCCTTAACCATTCCTTCAAAATCGGTTGCCATAACTTCTGCACTTACATCTCCATCTACTATTTCGCAAATAGCTTTGTAATGGTTCAAAATGTTTTCCTGTCCTTTTATGCCTTCTTTTGCCATCAAAGATGGGTTTGTTGTTACTCCGTCTAATACTCCAAAAGCCTGAGCTTCTTTTATTTGTTCAAGATTTGCTGTGTCAATAAAAAATTTCATAATATTATATTGTTTTTTTAAATTAATATTTTAATAAAAAAAGACTGTCCTAATTTTTAGTAAATAAAAAAAAGGACAATCTCTGTATCGCACCGCTCAACCACCTACCCTTGCTACCTTCCGGTCCTGGGGGAGTTCAGTGGGAGCTGGTCGCACAAAGACTTGTCCTTAGACTGCAAAGATAAATATTTTTTTTACAAAACAAATATTTATCTATTTATTTTTCAACTTTTTTTTCAGTTTCTATTGCTACTGTTTCTTTTTCAGCTTTTTCGGGTTCGTTTAATTCTTTTTTCTTTTCAGATTCTTCTAATTTCTTTTTGTCTGTTTCTTCTTTTTTTACGTGTATTTCATTTCCTTGTTTTCTGCTTTCTGCATAAAATTTATCTACTAATTCGTTGATACTCTTTTTATTAAGTTTTGCATTGATAACAAGTTCTTCGCCGTTTCTGTTTTTTAGTTTTATTTCGCTACGCAAAATTTCTACGTATTTCACAAGAGCTTCTGCAAGTTTGGTAAGTGGTCCTTCGCCTCCAATCAAAAGAGTAGATATTCCTTTTAAAACGCCTCCTCCCATTTCGCCCGCTTTGGCTTCGGTTCGTTCTATTTCTATGTCTTTTAGCTCTGGTATTCCTGCTTTTTCAAGATATTTTTTAAGATGAATTAGCTGTTTTTGTTCGTTTGGCGAATTGCCTAATAATTCTATTTGTAATTCCATAAAATTTATTTTTAAAATTGTAAAAAGTATTTTACAAAAATAAAGTAAATTTATATAAACTCCAAAAAATCAGAGCAAAAAAATAACAATAAAAATCAGAACAGATTTTATTCTCCACGTTGCATTGTAAGAGCCTCGTCCATAAAATCTTTTTTATCTGAAAATACAACTTTTATTCCGTCGTTATTTTCAAATTTTCCGTTTCCGTTTTTTGATGTAAATTCCATTGTTTCAGTGTTTAATTCAAAGTCTTGCATAGGTTTAAAATTCACTATTTCGTCAAACATGTCTGGTGGAGGCATCATACCTTCTATTTCTGCAAATTGTGCTGTATATATTCCATCTTCCGACACTTCAACTAACATGGAATAAGACTCATCGTGCCCTCCCATTGAATAATATCCTGTTATTTCAAATTTTGGCTCATTGTTCTGGGAGTTTGTTTTTTCGTTTTTGTTGCCACAGCTAAAAAATGTTAAAACTAATATTGAAAATGCTATTGCTTGAAGGTGTTTTTTTAATTTCATCTGTTTTAAATTTATTTATTTTAATCATACCCTTGTGTGCGAATGATTTATATTGCGTTAGCTATTGGTAATTGCTATGCAATTAATCTCAATGAGGGTTTCATCGTTTTAGGTTTAAAGTTCTTATGAAAAATTTATAAGATAATTCTTTTTTATGATAGTTACCTTTTATTTATACAAAGATAAATATTTTTTTTATTAAAAAAAATAATAAAAAAGCTGCTAAAAAAAAAATGTTTAATAGCAATAGTTCGTTAAATTTCTGTTTAATGTTTTGATTTTCAATAAATTAACCGCAATATTTTATTGAAATTTTTTCTTGTCATAAATGATTGATTTATTGTTTTTTAATTAAAAACTAAAGACTAAAAACTAAAAACCTAACGAAGTGTTGGATAGTTCATTTTTAATAAATAGTAAACGTAAAAATCCTGACAAAAATCAATAAAATAATTGTAGAAAAATTAATTTATTCAAAATAAAATAAATACATTTGTGGTCTTAAATAATTCAAAAACTTAGAGTAATTAAGATTTCAATTTTTTTTATAAAATACATAAAATAAGTTATTTGCAGTAATAATGAATACAAACAAAATACTTAACTATTGTGAATAATAAATTAAGATAAGTTTTATTTTTTTATAGTAACAGGCAGATTATTATTTAATTTGAAAACAAATCAAAAGAAGAAAATATATAAGCTGTTATTGAGTTTTTTTACAAAAAGTTTATGAATTTTTTAAAAAAATAAGCATTAATTATAATTAATAAAATTATAACATCAAAGAAAAAATACAATATTTTAAGCTGAAAAAAAACAAATTATCTAAATAAATAACAAATAAAATCTATGTCAAAAACGATAATAGAACGAGTTGAGGATTTTGGACTAAGCAAAAAAGAACGTCCAAAAGCAGAATTTTCAGAAGTGGGAATTGTTGGCTGTGGAACAAATGGGCAGAAACTCGCCATAATGATAGCAAGTAAAGGTATTGAGGTTATTTTTATTGAACTTTCTCAAAAACTTATAGACGAGGCATATCAAGAAATAGCAGAAGAATTGGACGCAAAAATACTCCAATGGGGAATTACCGAAGGCGAAAAAAGAGCCGTTATTTCAAGAATAAAAGGTTCGTTAGACTACAACGACCTTAAAAATTGTGATATGGTTATTGAAGCAATTCTATCAAAATCAAGAGAGAAAAGTAGAGCTATTAGAAAAGATGTTTTTAACAAAATAGAAGAGCATGTTTCGCCTCACACAATTATAGCAACAAACTCTACAACAGTTGCAATTACCGAAATATCTGCCGGTCTAAAACACAGAGACCGCTGTGTAAGTATGCACATATCAACTACTTCTCCAAGTGCAAACCTTGTAGAAGTTGTAAAAAGTTTATACACCTCGGAGGAAACTTGTCAAAATATTCGTAAATTTGCCATTCTTATAGACAAGCACTTTATACAAGTAGCAGAATCTCCCGGACTAATCACCGTTAGAATATTTGCTCCAATGATAAACGAGGCTTGCGATGTTCTGCTTGAAAGGGTTGCAAAAATGCCAGAAATAGACTTAGCAGTTAAAAAAAGTTTGAACCTACAACTTGGACCATTTGAAATGGCAGATAAAATAGGTATTGCAAAAGTAATACGTTGGTTAGATAATCTTTACGAAGAGTTTGGAGACCGTCAATATAAAGCATCACCAATTTTAAAAAGACTTGAAAGAGCAAACCATTTAGGACGAAAAACAAATCAAGGCTTTTATAAATACGACGACCACGGACAAAAACTTGAACCAGCAATTAATTTTTAAATCAAAATTTTAAAAAATTGCTTAATTGTTATTTTGTTTGATTATATAACAAAAACATCAAAATAGCAAAAAAACAATTCAAATCGTAAAATATAAAAAAAACAAACAATGAATATATTAGTTCTAAATTGTGGTAGCTCTTCTATAAAATATCAACTAATTGATATGAAAGAAACAACAGTTCTTGCCAAAGGACTTGTTGATAAAGTAGGAATGAGAGGCTCGCAAATAAAACACACAAAACAAAACAATGATAAAGTAGTTTTTGAAGGCGAAATAATAGACCATCAGGTAGGTATAGAATATGTGCTTGGAATTTTGAAAAGCGAAAAACACGGTTGTATAAAAGAATTAGACGAAATAAATGCCGTAGGACATCGGGTAGTGCATGGAGCAGAGGAATTTAACAAAAGCGTTTTGCTAACCGATGATGTAATAAAAGGAGTAGAGTCGTGCATAAGTTTAGCACCACTTCATAATCCTCCAAACTTGAAGGGAATTTATGCAATGAAACAACTTTTGCCTAACGTAAAACAAGTTGGAGTTTTTGATACATCTTTCCATCAAACAATGCCACAACACGCTTATATGTATGCAATTCCATATTCTTTATATGAAAAATATGGAGTAAGAAGATACGGATTCCACGGAACAAGCCACAGATATGTTTCTAAAAGAGCTTGTGAAGTTTTAAATGTAGATTATAGCACACAAAAAATTATCACCTGTCATCTGGGAAATGGAGCATCAATGGCTGCAATAAAAAACGGAGAGTCGGTAGATACTTCAATGGGACTTACTCCCGTAGAAGGGCTTATGATGGGAACTCGCTCAGGAGACCTTGATATTGGGGCGTTTACATTTATGATGGGAAAAGAAGAAATAGGACGTGCAAGTGCAGACACTTTGGTAAATAAGCATAGTGGAGTTCTTGGAATTTCAGGAATCTCTTCGGATATGAGAACAGTTGAAGATGCAGCAGCAGACGGCAACAAGCGAGCTCAGCTTGCTCTTGATATGTATGATTATAAAATAAAGAAATACATAGGTTCTTATATTGCCGCTATGAATGGTGTTGATATTATCGTATTTACAGGAGGAATTGGAGAAAATGCCAGTATTACAAGAGCGGGAGTTGCAAAAGACCTATCTTTTTTAGGCATTGAATTAGATTTAGAAATAAATGCAAAAACAAGAGGAACTGAAACTGTAATTTCTACACCAGAATCAAAAGTAAAAGTAATAGTTGTGCCAACAAACGAAGAACTCGTTATAGCACAAGACACATTAGAAATTGTTAAATAATTTTTTTGCAGGTTTCAGATTTCAGATTGCAGTTTTCAAGTTTCAAGTTTTTTTTTATTTATAATTTGTTACTTTTTTTAATATTCGCTTTGCGTAATCTGTAACCTGTAATTGTAACCTGTAATCTGTAACCTATAACTTTTAAAAAATGCAAATAACAAAATTAAAACAACTTATAGAAGAGGTAAAAAACAAACCAAACAAAAGACTTGTTGCTGCATTTCCAAATGATGCACACTCTATAGAAGCAATAAACGAAGCCGTAGAACTCGGACTAATAGATGCAACTTTGGTAGGAGACCTGCAAAAAATAAAAGAAGTTTGCCAAAAATATAATTATGATATTTCTAAATTTGAAATAATTAATGAAACTGTTGATAATCAGGCAGCAGCAAAAGCCGTAGAATTAATTAATAATGGCAAAGGAGATATATTAATGAAGGGCTTAATTAGCACCGATAAATATATGCGGGCTATCCTTAACAAGGAAAAAGGACTTGTGCCTCCAAAAGGAATTTTGACACATATAACAATTTTTGAAAATCCAAACTATCATAAACTGCTTATAGCAAGTGATGTAGCTATAATACCTTTCCCCGATTTAAAACAAAAAATATCTATTATTAATTATTTAATAAAAACAGCAAAAGCGTTAAATATTGATAATCCCAAAGTTGCAATACTTGCAGCTACCGAGCAAGTTTCTTTAGCAATGCAATCAACCATCGACGCTGCCATACTTTCTAAAATGGGCGAACGTGGACAAATAAAAGATGCAATAATAGAAGGACCACTTGCTCTTGACCTTGCCGTAGATATGGAAAGCGTAGAACTAAAAGGCTTAAAATCAGAAGTTGCAGGAGATGCCGATTGTCTATTATTCCCAAATATTGAAGCAGGAAACGTATTCTATAAAACAAACACCAAACTTGCAAAAGCAGAAGTGGGAGCAATAGTAGCAGGAGCAAAAGTTCCATGTATATTATCTTCTCGTGGAGACTCTGCTCAAACAAAATTATTTTCAATAGCACTGGCTTCGTTGGTAAGTTAGTTATTGGCTTTTAGCAGTTAGCGTTTGGCAGTTGGCTCTTAGCAAAAGCCAGCAGCTAAGTGTCAAAAGCAAAACACTAAATCTAAAAAATAAAAAAAATGGAAATATTTGATTTAATGCAATCTACAAACAGCAATGAAGTTGTTTTTTTTGAAGAACCATCAGTAAATTTGCGTGCAATAATTGTTATGAACGATACAGTTCTTGGACCAGCACTTGCTACTTGCCGAATTTTTGACTTTAAAAACTTAGAAAAAGCATCAAAAATTGCACTGCAAATGGCTTATTATAACACCTATCGGTCGGCACTTTTAAGAAGAAGTTTTGGAGGAGGTAGTATAGTGCTTTTGGGAGATGCCGATAAGGTTAAAAATGAAATGTATCTTAGAGCATTAGGAATATTTATAAATAAACTCAATGGAAAACTATTTCTTGCTCGCAGTTCGGGTATCGGACACAAAGATATGCACGAAATAAAAAGAGAATCAGACTATTTGCTCGGAATAGACGAAAGATATATGAAAACTGGAAATTCGCCAGTAGAAGCTATTGCAAAAGGTATGATATGGGGATTAAAAGCGGCAGTAAAAGAAAAAATAGGTGTAGATTCAATAAATAATCTTACTTTTGCAGTTCAAGGAGTAGGAGAGGTGGGAGCTAATTTTGTAAAAGAACTACTTAAATTTGATACAAATATTATTGTTACAGATACTATTTACGATAAAATAAAAGTTATTCAAGACAAAGTTCCCGGAATAAAAGTTGTTAAACCAAAAGAAATTTACAAACAAAAATGTGATGTTTTTGTTTCGTGTGCCTTCAATAATATTATAGAAGAGGAGGATATACAACAGCTTAATTGTAAAATACTTACAGGAAGCACAAACACTGTTTTGAAAACTGAAAAATTAGAAAAAGCATTAGCTAAAACAGATATTTTATACGTTCCCGGATACATAATAAATGGTGGAGAAATAATCCAACTTTCAAACGAATATGCACACAAAGACCCAGAATCTGTAGAGGCAGAACTACCAGAAATATATGATATTACACTAAAATTAATACAACAAGCAAAAGAAGAAAACAAATCTATTAATAAAGTAGCAATGGAAACTGCAAAAAAATATATAAACGATGTAGCTACTATCAAAAAATTGAAATAAACAAAACTATGAAAGACGAAATAAATAACGCATTAGAAATATTACAGAAAGGAGGAATAATTTTATATCCTACCGACACAATTTGGGGAATTGGTTGCGACGCTACCAACGAAAAAGCTGTTAAAAAAATATACGAAATAAAAAAACGAACAGACTCCAAAAGTATGCTTGTTTTAATTGATAATGAAAACAGAATCCGTCAATATGTTGTAGCAGTTCCAGAAATAGCATGGGATTTGCTTGAAGTTAGCGATACTCCCATGACAATTATTTATCCAGAAGCAAAAAATTTAGCAGAAAATTTAATTGCCGAAGACAACAGCATAGGAATTAGAGTAACAAACGAAGAATTTAGCCAAACTTTAATAAAAAGATTTAAACGGCCAATAGTTTCTACTTCGGCAAATTATGCAGGAGAACCTGCACCAGCAAACTTTTCGGAAATATCAGAAGGCATAAAAAAAGAAGTAGATTATGTTGTAAATTGGAAACAAAAAGAAAAATCAAAAAATAAGCCTTCTTCAATAATCAAAATTGGTGTAGATAGCCAAGTAAAAATAATTAGAAAATAATGGAAAATAACACAGATTCAAAAATAAAAATAGGAATAACACACGGAGATATAAATGGAATTAGCTACGAAATAATTTTAAAATCGTTTGAAGATGAGCGTATTACTGATTTTTTCACTCCCGTAATATATGGTTCGCCTAAAGTTGCAGCCTATTATAAAAAAATGTTGCAATTTAATACAAATTTTAATAGCATAACAAAAATAGAACAAGCAAGTAACACTCAAATAAATATAATTAATTGTGCAACAAATAACATAAAAGTAGAATTAGGAAAATCTACTAAGATGGCTGGACAATCATCTCTAAATGCTTTAAGGCACTCAATTATAGATATTAAAAATAATAAATTAGACATTCTGGTTACTGCTCCAATTAATAAAAATAATATTCAAACAGAAGACTTTAATTTTGCAGGGCATACACGTTTTTTTGCAAGCGAATTTGGAGGAAATGAAGTTGTTATGCTAATGGTGCACGAAAATTTACGCATAGGAGTAGCAACCGAACATATTGCAATTTCAGAAATTCCATCAAACTTAACTATTGAACTAATATTAGACAAATTAAGAGTAATAGCCAAGTCGCTTAAATCAGATTTTGCTATAAATAAGCCAGTTATAGCAGTTCTTGGGTTAAATCCACATTCGGGAGACAACGGGCTTATTGGCAAAGAAGAACAAGAAATAATTATTCCGGCAATACAAAAAGCCAAGGAAGAAGGAATTATTGCAGTAGGACCATATCCTGCCGATGGTTTTTTTGGCTCAAGTGAATACAAAAAATTTGATGCAGTTCTTGCAATGTATCACGACCAAGGAATGATACCTTTTAAAACATTAGCACAAAATCAGGGAGTTAATTTTACAGCAGGACTACCATTTGTTAGAACTTCGCCAGCTCACGGAACTGCCTACAATATTGTTGGAAAAAATAAATCAAATCACGAATCATTTATGCAAGCAATGTATTTAGCATTAGATATTTATAAAAATAGAAAAATGATAGATACCGTAGAAATGAATTTAGACAGCAAGCAAGAGGACAAAAAACAAGAAAAAAAATAATAAAGTTTTAAGCAGTCAGGCTCTTTTTTAAGTGTCTGACTGCTTAACTTTAGAAATTAGTTTGAATTATAAAACTTTAATGTCGCTTTTTTTTAGCCAGCCTTCTTTGCCGTCCACAAGGCGTATTTGACACCAGTCGTTAGAATTTTTCTGAATATCAACTTTTAAGCCCTCGTGGATAATAAATAATTCGGTTGCTTTAGCTTCGGGTTCACTTTTTACTACAACCGACGGGCTAAAAACAATTGCCTGTGTGTGAGATGTTTGGTAATGATATTGTTTGTTTGCAAAAATAAAAGTTGTTGTAGAAATTAATAATAGTAATATTCCTGAAAAAAAACTTATAATTTTTAATGTTTTTATTTTAGAAAAAAGATATATTAATATTGCAGATAGTAATACAACAAAAGTTAATATACTTAAATTTGCCCAAAATATAGAATTTTTAGAACGTATAATATTATTCACTACTCGTGTTCCAAAAAATTGAGGCAAAGGAGTTATTTTATCAACAATTTGTAAATTAGCCATTTTCAGATTTTCATTTATATCTTTGTCGTTTGGACAAATCATTTTTGCTTTTTCGTAATAATAAATTGCTTCGGTAAAATTATTGATACGATAATAACAATTTCCTAAATTATAAAATAATTCTGCTGCAACCTCTTCTGTTTCAAGTATTTTTTTATATTCTTTAATTGCTTCTTCGTATTTGCCCTCTACATACAGAGAATTTGCTTTTTGCATCAATTCTGCATTGTTATTGTCTGCAAATAAGGATATTACAGTAGTAAAAAGAATTATTGTTGTTATAAATATATTTTTCATCTGTTTTAAATTTATTTATTTTAATCATACCCTTGTGTGCGAATGATTTATATTGCGTTAGCTATAAAATCACCCGAATGGGTGTTTCATTTATTTTTAAAATTAAACTATGAATTTATGTATTTTTATAAATATTAATAGAATTTTTTATTTTTTCAAAAAGATAATTATCACGCGAAAGCAAATTAAAAACTAAATTATATTTTAAAGTATTTTTTCTAATTCTTCAATAATATTTTTTGCTTCCGAATAAATGTTTTCAGGTTTATTACCTTCTGTTGCAGGCGAATATTGTGCATATTCGCAGGTGTCTAACAGGTTTATTAATTTTTCAGAAATTTCTGGTTGAATATTTTTTTCTTCAAAAGTATTTTTGATTTTGTCTTTTGTAAGCTCTACGGCAGGCAACGAAAGTTTGTTGCCAATGTATCCCCAAATGGCTTGCGTAATTTCTTTGTAAAAGTTTTTATTATCTTTCTCCAAAAGATGTTTTTTTGCAGTTTTAAGCCTTTTTTGCGAAATTTTGTTTGCTTTTTTTATTTTCATTTTAGACACATCTGCATTTTCTTTTATGTTTTTTCGTTTTAAAACAACAACTATTATAAAAATAAGTAAACTAATAATATACCAAAAATAAAATTTAAAACTTCCTACATAATTATTATTATTTTTTTTAAATTTTGGATTTTTTTCTTTAATAAATTTAATGTCATTTCCTATCGTTTCTATACTATTTTGTGAAGTGTAATCTTTTTTATTTTCGGAATACTCATCACTTTTTTCTACTAAAATATTAAAATCATCAGATTTTATAGTTTTATAAGTTTTAGAATCCGTATCAAAATAAGAAAATTCTATTGCAGGTATTGTAAATTTTCCGGGTTCTTGCGGAATCAAAAGATATTCAAAAGTTTTAGAGCCAGACGAGCCTGCCACAGAATATTTTATATTTTCCGTTATTTCGGGGTCGTATTTATCAAAAGTTTTAGGAAATTTTATTTCAAATTTGTCAAGCAAGCCTATGTTTGCATTTCCCGAAATAGTTATTTTTAAATTTATTCCCTCTTCTGTTTTTACTTCTGTTTTATCTATTATTGCCGAAAAGCTAATGTCTTTTCCTATAATTTGTGAGAAGTTTTCAGGTTTATTCTGGCTTGGCAACGGTATTATTGTAATTGTTTTGTTTGGGCTTTTTAGAGTTTTGTTTGCTTGTATATATTTATCAACAATATTTCCCCAAAAATCTCTTGTTTTTCCATTTTTTATATTTACGTTAGCCACAATATCAGCAGGTTCTATTGTTAGTTGCCCCGCTTTTTGAGGATATAATAAATCTTTTTTGAAAATAACTACATCGTATTCTTTGCCATTTACGGTTCGTTTTTCGCTTGTAATATTTGATAGATTTGAAATTTCTTTTGTCCAAAATCCTGTGTATGCTGGAAAAGAATTTACATTAAAATCGTTAAGACCAATTCGTGTGTAAAGATTTACAGACGCAACAATATGTTCGCCAATATAAGCCTTTGTTTTGCTTACATCTACTCGTAAAAATAAGTCGTCGGGAGAAAAACCGTTTTCGGTTTTATTTGTTTTATCAGAACTTTTTACAACTTTTATTGTAAGACTATTTGATTTGTATTTTTTTTTATCTACAGTAATAGTTGCTGCCGGAATTGTGTATGTTCCAGTTTTATCTGCTTGCAAATAATATGAAAATGAGTTGGTTATACTTTGAGTAGAGCGTCCATTTACATATGAGCTTCTGTGCTGAACCGAAGTGTTTGGACCCGAAATAATTGTGAAGTTTTCAAAATTTGGTGGATTAAAATTTTTTCCATTTGCATTTACAGAAAAACTTAAAGTAAAAATTTCGCCAGCTACTACTTCTTCTTTTGCAGATGCTGTAAACTTTATCTGAGCAAAAGCTATACTGGGGATAATTATAATAAATATTAACAGTATTTTTCTCATTTTTTCAATTTTTTTCGTGGTCTATTTTATGATTTATAAATAATAATTAAAATAATGGTATAATCATTAATAATTTTTTATTACCAGTCTTTGTCTTGTTTTGTTTTACTTTTTGTTCTTTCTTTATTTTTTTTGACTTTTTCTTGTGTTTTTTTATCGCTTCTTTCTATTGCTTTAAGTATCATTTCTGCATCTTTGTCAGATATTTTCATTGTTTTTGGCAAGGCATCGGGGTCTTGATTATCCAAAATTCCGTCGTTGTCGCTGTCGGTATCTCGGTAGTCTGGCAATCCGTCCTTGTCGGTGTCTTTTGGTTTTTGCGGATTGTCTCCTGCTTCGTAGCTGTCTGGTATTCCGTCGTTGTCGCTGTCGGTATCGTTGTAGTCTGGCTTGCCATCGTTGTCGGAGTCTTTTGGTTTTTGCGGATCTTCTCCTTGTTCTGTTTTGTCTGGTATTCCGTCTCCGTCTTTATCCATATTTTCTCCTTTATTTGTTTTATCTTTATTTTTGTCTTCTTGGTTATTTTTATCTCCGTTTTGCTCTTGATTCTTTTCGCCGTTTTTATCTTGATTATTTTTATCTCCGTTTTGCTCTTGGTTTTTATCTTGATTCTTTTTATCGTTATTTTGGTTTTGTTGTTGTTGTTTCTGTTGTTCATCTAATTTTTTTAGCACTTCTTTAGCATACACCAAGTTATATTTTGCCTCCATATCTGTTGGATTGTTTCGCAAAGAATTTTCGTAAGAACCTATACTTTTTGTAACGAATTGAATTGCTGTGTCAAGCGATTGTTTTTGGATATATTCTTCTGCTTGTTTTATTTGTGAGTTTCCTAAATTATAAAAAGTTTTTGCTATTTCTGCTTTATTTGTTTGATTATAAATAATATTAGTGTATTGTATTTCAGCCTCTTCAAATTTATTTTGTTTGTATAATGCGTTTGCAAAATTAAATTTAGCAATAACAGAATTTGTATCTATTGCAATAGCCTTAACATATTCATTTTGTGCTTCATAGAATTTATTTTGTTCATATTTTTTATTTCCCTTTCTAATGTGTTTTTTTTCGGCTTGCGAATATCCCGAAAAGGTTGCAAACATAAATAAACTGATTAATAATATATTTTTCATCTGTTTTAAATTTATTTTAATCATCTCCTTGTGTGGAGAATTTTTATAATGCGTAAGCTATAAAATCCCTCAATGAGGGTTTCATCTGTTTAAAATTTATTTATTTTAATCATACCCTTGTGTGCGAATGATTTATATTGCGTTAGCTATAAAATCACCCGAATGGGTGTTTCATTTTTCAAATTTTTTAATCAAAAAGTTTAATATTTTTAAGTCTTTTATTTTTTCGTTCTAAAATAATAAATTCCAACAATAAAAAAGCAAGTGCAAGCACAACAAAATACATAAATTTATCGCTGTAGCCTTCAACTTTTATTTTAGAGTTTTCTTTATCCAATTTATTTAATTGAGCCAATACATCTTCCAAACCATTTTTTATATTATTTCCTCTGGTATAAATTCCACCGCCAGTCTCTGCAATTTGTTGTAGCAATGGCTCGTTAAGTTTTGTAAGGACTTTTTCGCCATACCTATCTTTTTTAAAACTTCCATTTTTTGTAGGAATAGGCACAGCTTTGGTTTTTCCCATACCAATTGTGGATACAATAATTCCTTTGTCGTGAGCTGTTTTTGCCATTTCTATCGCTTTTTCTTCATGATTTTCGCCATCGGTAATAATAATAAGAGCTTTTCCTTTTTTTGTTTCGGGGCTAAATGATTTCATTCCCAGTTCAATAGCAGCACTAATATCTGTTCCTTGTGTGCTAATGTCGTTTGTGCTAAGCGACGATAGCAGCATGTCAATGCCCGAATAATCAGCCGTTAGAGGAGTAAATGTGTATGCTTTGCCGGCAAAAATAATTATAGCAATTTTATCCTGACTTTTTTTCAGTAGTTCGCTAATAGCTTTTTTTGCTCGGTCTAAGCGGTTTGGAGTAATGTCGGTTGCTTCCATGCTGTGCGACACGTCAATAGCAATAACCAGTTCTGCCGATTTGCGAGTAACCTCTTGTAGTTTTTTGCCGTATTGTGGGCGTGCAACTGCAATAATTATCAAAAATAAAGCTATATTTATGATAATAAATTTCAAAAGCTGCCTTGTTACCGACACTTCGGGCATCAGGCGTTGTATTATTTCGGCATCTCCAAATTTTTGCAATGCTCTCTTTTTTAGCAAATTAGATATGAAATATATACCAAACATTAATGGAATTATTGATAAAAACCATAAATATTCGGGCTGTGCAAATTGAAATAAATTTATATTTTTTTCCATTTTTTTGTTTAATTTTTTATTAAATGGTAGATAATTTGTGTGTTCATAAAATAAAAATTGTTAAATTGTTTTATTGCTAAATTGTTGCTTTCAGCAGATATTTTTTTTAGGTTTTCAATATTGTGATTAGGTATTAAATTTACAAATTTATTTTATCAGAATATTTGACTGTTAAACCAAAAAAAATTAGCAATAACACAATTTTTATGTTATATTTTAATTAAGGTATATTTCTAAAAACTGTTAATTTTAGAGTTATTTCTAATATCAATAATATTCCTGCAATAAGGGCAAAAATCCAATATTCTTCTTTTGGTATGCTATATTTTTTTATTTGTATTTTTGATTTTTCAAGTTTGTCAATTTCTTGATATATTTCTTTTAATTTATTATTATTTGTTGCTCTAAAATATTGTCCATCAGTTTTTTCGGCAATTTTACGCAAAGTTTTTTCGTCTATTTCTACTTTAACTTGTTGTATTTGGGTTCCAAAAATTGTTTGCACCGGATAAGGTGCATATCCATTTTTGCCTACACCTATAGTATATACTCTTACTCCATATTTTGCTGCAAGGTCGGCGGCCGTAAGAGGAGCTATTTCTCCCACATTGCTAACCCCGTCGGTGAGTAGTATCACAACTTTGCTCACTGCCTTGCTGTCTTTGAGGCGATTAACGGCGTTTGCCAGCCCTACTCCAATAGCAGTTCCGTCTTCAATAATTCCTTGTTTTACTTCTTCAAAAAGATTTTTCAACCTTACATGGTCGGTAGTTAGTGGGCACTGTGTGTAGCTTTCGCCAGAAAAAATAATTAGTCCTATTTCGTCTAACGGACGACCAGAAATAAATTCTATTGCTACATCTTTTGATGCTTCTAATCTGTTAGGCTTAAAATCTTGTGCAAGCATACTGCCCGAAATATCTAAGGCTATAACAATATCAATTCCTTCGGTTTGTTCTTCTTGTTGTTTGTTTATGGATTGTGGACGAGCTAAAATAATTATTAATAAAGAAATTACAGATATTCTTAAAATAAAAATAATATGTCTTAAATATCTTTTTATATTATTTTTCCCTTCAATAAGGTTTTTGGTGTCCGAAAATGTTATGGTAGCTTGAGAATTTCTTTTTTTGAAAATATACCAAAAAATCATTGGTATTAGTATTAAAAGCAACCAAAAATATTCTTTATTTACAAAAATTAGATTATTCATTTTTATTATTTGTTGTTGGTTTGTCTTCTAATTTAGTTAGTTCTACAAAAGCAAAAGCATATTTTAAATTAATTTCATTTTCGTGTTCGTAAGGGTTTGCTTTTGCAAATTTTACCATATCGGCGGTGTTCAAAATTTTTTGTATTTTTTCGTAAGCCTCTTGCGAAATAATGTTTTCCAATGCCGCAAGTGTCTCATACGAAACAGATTCTACCGCCGGAATTTGAAATCGTTTTTCTATATATACTCTCAAAATATCAGTTAGTTCGGTATAATATTTTTTTATTTTTCCTTGTTGGTAAAGTCTTCTGTTTTTTAAATTATTAAGTTCTTTATTAGCAATAATATGCGGAGGAATTAATGGTTTTGGAGCAACAAAAATCGGCTTGTTCGCATTTCGTCTTTTGATATAATAAACTATAAATAAAATAATTAATACAACAAGTATAAAAATCAAAATTGCATTTCCCCATTCGTGCCAAAATTCGGCAAAAGTCCAAGGCGTATTTTTTGGAGGTTTTATGTCTCTGATACGCATCATTTGTGTTGTGTCTATTTGGGCAACAAAATTACTGTCAATATGAGGCATATCTACACGCAAAATTATTGGATTTGTTTCCAAAGTATCGTTGTTGGATAGAATATAAAATGCTGGAATTTTAAAAACAGTGTCGTATTCAAATGAAGTTATAAGATATTGTTTTTGAAGAGTTTTTCCTTGATTAATTGTATCATTATCAAATGCTTGCATAACTTCTACGCCTCCCATTATTGTGTCTTCAAATTGTGGAAAAATTATATTTTTATTCTGATAATTATCTACTTGCAATTTTAGTTTTATCTGGTCTCCAACTTGAATTATGTTGGTATCAAGAATAGCTTTTTGCGAAAAACTATTGACCGAAAAAAGTAATAATATTGCAAATAGATTTATTATTTTTATAAATATTTTATTCATTTTAAAGAAAAATTAATTTGAAATAATTTGCATTTTTTCAATTAAAAATTATCGTTTTTTAAATAACATTAGCAAAGATTTTATGTAGTCGTCGTCAGTTTTTATTTTCACAAAATCAACCCCACTTTTGGCAAAAGTATCTTTGATATTGGCATCAAATTTTAATCGGTCTGTTTCAAATTTTCGTCTTAATTTTTTGCTTGATGTATTTATCCAAAATTCTTTGCCCGATTCTGCGTCTTTCATTTTCACCAATCCAATTGGTGGAAGTTGGGTTTCTCTTTGGTCAAAAATTTGCAAAGCAATTATATCATGCTTATGATTAGCTATTTGCAAGGCTTTTTCAAAATTTTTATCCATAAAATCAGAAATAACAAAGGCTGTGCAGCGTTTTTTTATTGCACTGGTAAAATATCGTAAAGCCTCCGAAATATTTGTTTGTTTGCTTTCTGGCGTAAAATCAATTAACTCTCTGATAATCCGCAAAATATGTTTTCGTCCTTTTTTGGGAGGAATAAATTTTTCTACCTTATCGGTAAAAAATATTACACCAATTTTATCATTATTTTGAATAGCAGAAAACGAAAGCACTGCTGCAATTTCGGTAACAAGTTCGTCTTTAAATCGTTGTTTTGTGCCAAAATTTTTGGAGCCACTCATATCAATTAGCAACATTACGGTAAGTTCTCGTTCTTCTTCAAAAACTTTTATATATGGTTTGTTGAATCTTGCCGTAACGTTCCAATCAATATTTCGGACATCGTCGCCAAACTGATATTCACGCACTTCGCTAAAAGACATACCTCGTCCTTTGAATGCACTGTGATATTCTCCGGCAAATATTTGTTTGGACAATCCTTTGGTTTTTATTTCTATTTTTCTTACTTTTTTTAAAAGTTCCGAAGTTTCCATTTTTTAATAAAAAATTTAAAAAATTGATATAAATTTATCAGCCAGCCTAACTGTCAGACACTTTTAAAGTGTCTGACAGTTGTTTTACTAAGGCACTTTTTTTTTTCACTTTTAAAGTGTCTGACAGTTGTTTTACTATGGCACTTCTACTTTATTTAAAATTTCGGTTATAATTTCCTCTGTAGTAATATTTTCAGCTTCGGCTTCGTAAGTAAGCCCAATTCTGTGTCTTAAAACATCGTGGCAAACCACACGTATATCTTCTGGAAAAACAGCTCCTCGGTGTTTGATAAAAGCATAGGCTTTTGCGGCAAGTGCAAGGTTTATGCTTGCTCTTGGCGAACCTCCAAACGAAATCATATTTTTGAAATTATTTAGCCCATACTCTTCTGGGAAACGTGTTGCAAAAACAATATCTACAATATATTTTTCTATTTTTTTATCAAGGTAGATTTCTTTTACAACGTTTCTTGCTTTAATAATATCTTCGGCTTTAAGAATTGTGCTTGCAGTAGGAAATTGTTTTGCAATATTCTGACTTATAATAAGTTGTTCTTCTTCTTTTTTGGGATAGTTGATAACAACTTTGAGCATAAATCTATCTACTTGAGCTTCTGGAAGTGGATACGTTCCCTCTTGTTCTATTGGGTTTTGTGTAGCAAGCACCAAGAAGGGTTCTTCCAATTTAAAGGTTTTTTGTCCTATTGTAACTTGTCGTTCTTGCATTGCTTCAAGCAGTGCTGATTGAACTTTTGCAGGAGAACGATTTATTTCGTCTGCAAGAATAAAATTTGCAAAAATAGGACCTTTTTTGATAATAAACTCTTCGCTTTTTTGGCTATAAATCATTGTTCCAAGAAGGTCGGCTGGCAGCAAATCGGGGGTAAATTGGATGCGGCTAAATTTTGCGTTGATAATCTTAGCAAGTGTGTTGATTGACAATGTTTTTGCAAGTCCAGGCACTCCTTCAAGTAAAATATGTCCATTTGCCAAAAGTCCTATTAAAAGGCTGTTTGTAAGATGTTTTTGACCTATAATTACTTTATCCATTTCATTTGTTATTGCATCAATAAATGGACTTTCTTTTTGAATTTTTTCGTTCAATTCTTTTATATCAATTTCTCCTGTCATGATTATATGTTTTTATAGTTATGAATAAAATCTAAAATAAATTTAGATATTAGGATTTTTTTATTTTATATTAATAAATAACTAAATATCACATTTGTGGTTTATAATATTCAAAGTCTAAAATTTAATTTTAAAGTGTGAATTAAAATTTTATGATTTTTGTTTGATAATAACAGTTTCTTTTTTTTTGATTACAAATTTAAAAAAAAGATTATTTATTATTCAAATAATAAAAAGCAATTTATTATTTTTTAACTTTTTTATTTTTATTTATAAAAAGAATATTATTTTTATTTTAGACTCATAATTATATGAAAAATAATTTATTAACGGAAAAATAAATATAATTCTATTGTTGTATCAAATGTTATTTTTTTTAAAATTTTAAGAATCTCAAAAAAAAATATTAATAATTCTTCGTGATATATTTATTATTTTAGAGTAATATTTGCTTTACATTTTGTAAATTATTTTTTTTTAGTTAAAATTGCAACCATTCTAAATAAATATATCTTTTAAAAAATCACCCCCCAATATATTAATAAACTAATCCAAAATCAAATGAAAAAAAACTTATTTATTTTATCTTTATTATTCCTGCTGGCTGCTTTTCAGAGCAATGCACAGCTAACTGTGAGTAACGGACAGTCTGGGCAGCAGCTTGGTGAAATACTTGCAGGTGAAAATATTACAGTTTCTAATGCCACAATTTCCGGAAATGCTGCTCAATACGGCTCATTCAGTTTTACAGGAAACGAGCTTGGTGTAAATTCAGGTGTAATTCTTTCTACTGGAAATATTTTTGATGCCGTAGGACCAAACTCCCAAGACGGAACAACAACCGATTTTGGTGGAGCAGGAAACGACCTACTTACCACATTAGCAAATAGTCCAACAAATGACGCTGTTGTGCTACAATTTGATTTTGACGTGCAATCTGATGAAATAGAATTTAATTTCACTTTTTTATCAGAAGAATATAACGAATTTGTAAATACTGGTTTCAATGATGTATTTGCTTTTTATATTTCAGGACCAGGAATTGATGGCGAAGAAAATCTTGCTGTTGTTCCGGGAACTACCGTGCCAGTTACAATAAATTCCATAAACAATGGACAGTTTTGGCAATTTTATAACGACAACGAAACAGGAACAACAAACATAGAATTTGATGGTTTCACAACTCTAATGACTGCCCGAAAATCGGGACTTCAATCTTGTGGAACATACACATTAAAATTAATGATTGCTGATGCAGGAGACGGAATGTATGATAGTGGAGTTCTTCTTCAAGAAAATTCGCTTGTGCAAGCAAGTGTATCTGCATCATCTTCAACTTATAGCGATAATAATATTGCACTTGAAGGCTGCATAGAAGCCGATTTTACTTTTCAACTTGATGAAGCAGTAGATTTTGATGTTCAAATACCAATTACAATTGGAGGAACTGCCGTAAATGGTGTTGATTATAAATATATTGACCCAATAATCATAATCCCTGCTGGGCAAACAAGTGCTACAATAATTATTGAATCTTTTTCAGACGGAATGACAGAGGGGCAAGAAACAATAGAACTCTCTTACGAACCTGCTGCCTGTCAATCTATGGAAACAGTTTCATTATTTATAGATGACTTTGAGCCAATAGAATTTTCGGCAACCGAAACAGGAGCAAACTGCAACGGAGCGTCTGACGGAGAAGTTTTATTTTCTATTACAGGAGGATTTGCTCCCTACCAAATAAATTTAACCGACACTCTTACCAATATAACTAACACATATACAGAAAATCCAATCATCGGACTTGAAGGCGGAACTTATGCCGTAGAAATAATTGACAGCTATGGTTGCAAAGCAGAAGACATTGTGTTTGGAGATGTTTTTAATGCAGGAACAACTTTTTTACCAACAGGAACAGGTGTAACTTACGAAACATCTATTGAAATCTCTGGTTTTGATAGTGATGAAACAATAGAAACTGTTGATCAATTTAAACAAGTTTCGGCAGTTATGGAACATTCGTATGCCAACGATATTTCTATAACATTAAGAGCACCAGACGGCAAAGAAGTTGTGCTAAAAATAGAAGGAACAGGAAACCCAGATGGTTCTAATATGTCGGAATATGTGGACATGGGAGAACCTGTATCTTCAGGAATTTATGACGATTGGAATGCAGACAATATCACTCCCGGAATAGGATATGAATATGTTTGGAACAATGACCCTACTTACAATACAATGAGCTATGTTGTAGATAATGAGCTTATTCCATACCATACTTACATATCTACTTTTGGAAATGAGCTTTCAGATTATTATTACCCAGCAGGCTCATACACACCCGAAGAGAGTTTAGAAGGTTTTATTGGTGCTCCTTTAAATGGAACTTGGACAATAATTATTACAGACTTTTATATTTTAGATAATGGGTATATTTTTGAATGGAATTTAAGTTTAAGTTCGCCTCAATCAGATTCTATTATTACAATATCAGAACCTGAATTTCCAGAAATTACAACTTCTTTTACAAATCCAGATTGTGGAGGTTCAAATGGCGAAATTGACATAACTGTTGATGGAGACCAAACTCCCTACACTTTTGATTGGAACACAGGAGCAACAACCGAAGACCTTGTAAATATTTCAAGCGGAACTTATGCCGTTGATATTACAGGTGCTGATAATTGTGAATATAATTATTCATTTAATTTATCAAATAATGGAACTCTTGCCTTATCGGCAAATACAGAAGCAGAAACTTGCGTTGATGCAAACAACGGAAATATAGACCTAACAGTTCAGGGAGGCACACCTGATTTTTCATATTTATGGAATACAGGAGCCACAACCGAAGACCTTACAGGTGTAGAGCCAGCAGATTATACCGTAACCGTTACAGATGCAGCAGGTTGCATTGGAGTAGAAACTTTTAATGTAGAAGAAGCTATGCCAATTCAAATAACTGCAACTATTACAAACGAAAATTGCGGAGACCAAGAAGGAGCTTTGGATATTCATCTCGCAGGAGGAGTTGAGCCTTTCACATTCTTGTGGAGCAATGGAGAAACAATAGAAGACATCAACGAACTTGCACAAGGCGAATATACTGTAAATGTTACAGATGCAAATGGTTGCACTAAATCAGAAACTTTTGCAATTACAAACTACGTTGGAAACTGTATTCCAGACTGCGACCTTGCTTTTACTTCCGAAAACATAACAGACGAAACTTGTGGTCAAGCCAATGGGCTTATTGATTTAACAATTTTTACAAGTTTTTCGCCTTACAGTGTTTCGTGGAACACAGGAGCTACAACAGATGACCTAAATTCTTTACCTGCAAATGATTACACCATAACTGTAATAGATGCCGAAGGTTGCGAACTCACAAAAACTTTCCCAATTATTAATCAAACAAGTGGGCTTGAAATATTAAGCACCCAAGCCACAGACGAAACTTGCGGAAACTCGCAAGGAGAAATTAATGTAACCGTAAACGGAGGAGCTTTGCCATACACTTTTGCTTGGAGCAATGGAGCTACTACCGAAGACTTAATTGGAATAAGCGAGGGAGATTATAGCCTTACAATTACCGATGCAAATGGCTGTTCTGTAAATACTTCTGCCTCAATAATTAATCAAGCTGGCGATTTAGAATTAGTTTGGGGAAATGCAGTAAATGAAATTTGTGGAAACGGTGAAGGAAGTATTGATATTCTTATTCAAGGGGGAAATCCTTTTGGAGGAGGCGGTGGTTGGAATCCTGAATTTTACGAATATTTATGGTCAAATGGTTCAACATCAGAAGATTTGTTAGGTCTTTCGCAAGGCAATTATTCATGTGTTATTACTGATGAAGATGGTTGTCAAATTACAACACCAGTTTATAATGTTCAAAATTTAGGTGGCACACTTTCTATTGATGATATTGATATTGATAATGAAATTTGTGATAATAACCTTGGCGAAATTGAAATTATTATTTCGGGAGGAACAGAACCTTACACTTTTGCTTGGAATAATGGAGAAACTTCACAAGATATTTTTAATCTTTCAGAAGGATCTTATAATAACACAATTACAGATGCAAATGGCTGTTCAGTTTCTACAGGAAATTTAACAATCATCAACGAAAGTGGAACATTAAGTTTGCAAAATATCGCTAATACAGACGAGCTTTGTGGAAACAATTCTGGTGCTATTGATATTACAGTTGCAGGAGGAACACTGCCATACAACTATTTATGGAACACAGGCGAAACCGCCCAAGACCTTAATGGACTGGAAGCAGGAAATTATTCTTGTCAAATTACTGATGCAAACGGCTGTTTAATTTCTTTAAATTCAACTATTAATAATGATAATGGAGCAATAGCAGTTGCCAACACAGTTGTTACCAACGAAAATTGCGGAAGTGAAGACGGAACAATTAATATAACTGTTACTGGAGCGGCAAATCCAATTGATTTTAATTGGAATAGTGGAGATATAACCGAAGACTTGTTAAATATTTCGGCAGGAAACTACAGTTGTATAATTACAGATGCAATGGGTTGCGAAACAAATGCAAATGCAACTGTTGTAAATAATTCAGGCGATTTATCATTAAATAATTCAATAGTAACAAACGAACAATGCGGTGCTGCCGACGGCTCTATTCAATTAGTTGTTTCGGGAACTGCAACTCCAATAACTTACCTTTGGAGCAATGGAGCAACTACTCAAAGCATTGATAATCTGACTGCTGGAACTTACTCCTGTATTATTACAGATAACAATGGCTGTTCGGTAAGTTCAAATCAATATACAATTAATAATACCTCAAGCACAATTTCTGTTACAGATATTAATGTAACAAACGAAACTTGCGGAGCAACAAATGGTGCTATTGATTTAACAATTTCTGGTGGAGACGCTCCTATAACTTTTGCTTGGAGCAATGGTGCTACAACAGAAGACCTTACTAACTTATCCGCAGGAATTTATAATTATACAATTACAGATAATAGCGGTTGTGCAATCAACGGAAGTGTAGAAGTTACAAACGATGCAGGTGAATTAGAAATAACTTCTTTTTCTAAAATAAATGAAATTTGTGGAAATGGAAATGGAAGCATAGATATTACCGTAAGTGGAGCTGAACCATTTAATTTTAATTGGAGCAACGGAGCTACAACAGAGGATATTACAAACTTATCTGCAGGAACTTTCAATGTAACAATAAGTGATAATAATGGCTGTGAAATAACATCATCAAATTATAATATTTTAAATGATGCAGGAGCTTTTGAAGTAACATCTATTAATGTAACTAATGAAAGTTGTAATGATGCGTCTGGCGAAATAAATGTAGAACTTTCAAATGGCACAAATCCAATAGATTATGCTTGGAGCAATGGAGCTACAACCGAAGATATGTCAGGGCTAAGTCAGGGAGTTTATTCTTGTGTTGCAATAGACCACAATGGTTGTCAATTAAATTATTTTGCAACTGTAAATAATAATTCTGGAAATATTATGATTTCTAATCAAATTATTGAAAATGAGACTTGTGGAAATGATAATGGCTTTATAGATATTACCCCAGTAGGAGGAGTAGAACCATATAATTTTGCTTGGAGCAATGGCGAAACTACCGAAGATATTAGTGGACTTTCAGCAAACACATATAATTGTGTAATTATTGATAATGAAGGTTGTAGTGCAAATTATTCTGCTACACTTACAGATATTGGAGGCGATTTTACAATCGTAAATACAGATGTTACAAATGAAAATTGTAATAATGGAACAGGTGAAATAGATGTAACTTTAACAGGAGGAACTTTACCTTACGTTTTTGCTTGGGACAACGGAGCAATAACCGAAGACCTTACAAACTTATCAGCAGGAACATATAATCTAACTGTTACAGAAGCAACTGGTTGCGAGCAAACAACATCGGTAGAAGTTATTAATATTGAAGGAACTTTTGTAATTGACAATGCCAACATAACAGACGAAACTTGCGGGCAAGCAAACGGAGCTATAGATGTAACTTTTTCAGGAGCAAACGGTTCAATAACAACACTTTGGAGCAACGGAAGCCCTTTTGAAGATATTGATAATCTTACATCAGGAAACTATTTGCTAACTGCCACTGATGAAGCTGGTTGTATTGTAAATGGAGATTATTTTATTGATAATATTACAAATGGATTTGAACTTTCTAATTCAACAATTATTAATGAAACTTGCGGAAATACCAACGGCTCAATAGACATAACTATTTCTGGCGGCACAACTCCATACACATTTGTTTGGAACACAGGAGCTACAACCGAAGATTTAGACAATCTATCCGCAGGAACTTACTCATGTATAATTACTGACGCAACAGGTTGCGAGACAAGTTTTTCAACAAATATTACAAATAATGTTGGAGATTTAGCCATCAATCTTGATAATATTGTAAACGATGTTTGTAATTCATCGCTTGGCGAAATTTATGTAAATGCAACAGGCGGAACTTCTCCATACTCATTTGAATGGAATACAGGAGCAACAACCGAAGACCTTGTTGGAGTAACTGCAGGAACTTATTTTGTTACTGTTACCGATGATGCAAATTGCAGTCTTACAGAATATTATGATGTTGAAAACGATGGTGGCAGTTTTGATTTTGCTTTTGTAACCATTTACAACGACCAATGCTCACAAGGGCAAGGTGCAGTAGAATTTGATGCAACACCAGCAGGAGCATACACTTATCAATTAAATGGAATAGATAGTGATTTTGGAGCACCAATGTTTTGGGAGATTACAGCAGGAGAATATACAATTTCAATAGTAGATGGAGGTTGTAGAGTAGATTCTGTTATAACAATAGAAAATGAAAGCACTTTTAATGTAACAAATATTGATGTTACCAACGAAAATTGCGGAGACCTACAAGGAGCTATTGATATTTCAATAAATCCAACAAATCCACAATATTCTTATAATTGGAGCAATGGAGCAACAACACAAGATATTTCGGGACTTTCGGCAGGAACATATACTTGCGAAATAACCAAGTTAAATGATGGTTGCACCGATAATATTTCGGTAGAAGTTCAAGGAAATTCTACAATGGATATAGTTACAAATGTGCAAAACGAAAATTGTGGACAAGCAGACGGACAAATAACTGTATTTATTTCGGGAGGCGATTCACCTTATACTTTTGATTGGAGCAATGGTGAAACAACTCAAAATATAACAGGTTTAATAGCAGGAATATACACTTGTGAAATCACAGACGATTCTGGCTGTTCAACAACTATTTCGGAAAGCATAGAAAATACTACAAATGGTCTATCTATCAGTCTTATTGATATAATAAATACGACTTGCAGCAATGCAACTGGCTCTATTGAAATAACTCCAATTGGCGGAGTTCAACCATACAGCTTTAGCTGGAGCAACGGAGCAACAACCCAAAATATATCAGAACTTGCAGTTGGAAACTACACAATAGAACTTACTGATAATAGTGGCTGTCTGGTAGAAGAAACTTATTCAATTATTTCTAATTTTCAAATTACAAATTTATGGATTCAAAACGATTTTTGTAGTTCCGAACAAGGCGAAATATATTTTGAGCCTACTTTGATGGGAGTTTACACTTTTGAATTAGATGGAATTTCACAAGATAATTCGTATTTTACAGGAGTAACCGCAGGAGAACACACAATATCAATCGTAAGCGATGATTGCAGGATTGATTCTGTAATTACAGTTGAAAATGAGGTTTCATTTTTTCCAAGTATAAATGCTGTAACAGACGATTACTGTGGTCAAGGTATTGGAACAATAGACTTAGAGGTAGGACCTCAATGGGCTGACTATGAATATAATTGGAGCAATGGCGAAGTAACCCAAGACATTGCAAACCTCGCAGCAGGAACTTATGTTTGTAATATTACCAGCTTAGACGACGGTTGCACAGACAACATAGAAGTTGAAGTGGAAAACAACACCGGAACTCTAAATGTAGAATCTACTGTAACAAACGACGTTTGCAGTCAAGAAATTGGCTCAATAGAACTCACCGTTACAAGCGACGGAGCTTATACAGTTCTTTGGAACACGTCAGAAACTACCGATATTATTGAAAATCTTGTAGCAGGAAACTATTCAGTAAATGTTATAGAAACAAACACTGGTTGCCAACTAAATGCAGATTTTGATATTATTGATGAAGGCGAATTTGCTGTAAGCGAGTTTATTACGAACAGCACTTGCGAAACTTGCGATGATGGAGCTATTGATTTAACAATCACTCCTGCAGACGATTATACCTTCTCTTGGACAAATGGAGCAGACACCGAAGATATAAATAGTTTGTTGCCAGCACAATACACTGTCGTAATCACCAACCAACTTGGTTGCGAATTTACGGAAACTTATACTGTTGATTTTGTAAATAATATTTTTGATGCAAAAGATATAGAAATATCAATTTATCCAAATCCTGCAAACGACCTAATAAATATAGATTACAATCTATTAAAAACAGACCATGCTCAAATATTTATTACAGATATTACAGGAAAGATACTTACACAATCATCAGTAAATCAAGCCAAAGGAATAGAAATAATAAATATAGATAATCTGAAATCGGGAATATATTTTATAAAAATAAACACCGATGGAACAAATAAAACATACAAATTTGTGAAAACAAATAATTAATTCAGTTTATTAAAAATCATAAAAAAAAGCTAAAGTCTAAAAACTTTGGCTTTTTTTATTTTTTTTAATAAAAAACTATTATCTTTGTTTATACCTAAAAAAAACAAACAGGATACTTATTTTAACTTCTAAAAAGAAAATATATGAAAGATGTAAAAAAAGATAAAAAAGGCATCAAATTAACAAGAGAATTTGTAAAAAGCCTTCCAAAAGCAGAACTCCATTGTCATTTAGACGGTTCAATGCGAGTAGAAACAATTATGGAAATTGCTAAAAGAGATAATATCAAACTTCCATCAGACGACATTAACGAAATGCGAAAAATTCTTGAAATAGGAATGGATTGCAAAAGCCTTGAAGAGTATCTTCGTCCATTTGATATAACTGCAGAAGTTTTACAAACAGAAGAAAACCTAACACGAGCAACCTACGAACTTGCCGAAGATGCTGCTGCCGAAAATGTTAGATATTTAGAAATCCGATTTGCTCCACTTTGGCATATCAAAAAAGGACTTTCGCTTACAAGCGTAATAGAAGCCGTTTTGTCTGGCTCAAACAAAGCCGAAAAAGATTTGAATATCAAAATTGGAATAATTATTTGCGGAATCCGCCACACCTCGCCCGAAGACACTATGCGAGTAGCCGAACTTTCAGTTGCTTACAAAAACAGAGGCGTAGTTGGTTTTGACCTTGCTGGTGCAGAAAAAGATTTTCCTGCCAAAGACCACAAAGAAGCATTTTATTTAATTATAAATAATAATATCAACACAACCGTTCATGCAGGCGAAGCCTATGGAACAGAGTCTATTGAGCAAGCAATTCACTACGTAAGTGCAAACAGAATAGGGCACGGAACAAGACTAAAAGAAGACGGCGATTTGCTTAATTATGTAAACGACCACCGAATACCAATGGAAATGTGTATAACTTCTAATATTCAAACCAAAGCTGTTGAAAAATTTGAAGACCACCCAATAAAATTCTATTTTGACTTAGGACTAAGAGTAACCCTAAACACCGATAACCGCCTGATTTCCAACGTGTCCCTTACCGATGAATATATGATTGCAATAGAAAAATTTGGTTTCACTCCAAGAGATATTAAATACTTGATTTTAAATGGGTTCAAATCTGCATTCTTGCCATTGCACGAAAAAGTTATGCTAATCAAACAAATTTCTGCCGAATTGGAAGAGAAGGGTTTAATTATAAAAGAAAATTATATTTAAGTAAGTGCTTAGTTTTGAGTGTTTAGTTTTTAATGGGCTTTTGCCTTATAAATTAACACATTCTAAATTTAAAAAAAGTAACTATTTAAAACTGTAAAAAAGAATTTAACTCTGTCGTGGTTGCAACTCTGGCAGAGTTTTTTTATGCGATTTTTTTTAACAATAAAGTAAACTTTCGCCTCCCATATTAAAAATTAAATCAAGAATGCTTAAGTTTTTTTGAAACTTAAACTTATCGCTAAAAACCTGAGTGTAAGGAGTATTTTGAAAAATGTTTTTTTGTTTTGGGCTTATAGAAAATCTAAAATCGTTCAAATTTTTAGTGTCTAATTTAATAAAATCATTGGTGAAATTAATTTTAGTATCAATATCAATAAAATCATTGACTATTTCTAATATTTGAAAATTGAAATCATATAAAAATTTATATTTTTTTTCAAAAAAAGGCATAATTTCTGGCATAAAAAACTCGTAAAACGGAGACGACCTATATGCTGCCTCTATGGATTTTGAATGAATTTTTTGCCAATTTGTAGAATAATCTATTTCAACATCTTTCGTAGTTATTTTTCTTGTAGTTCCTTTAATAACTGGTATTGTAAGACTTTGCCTACCATTTGCACTCAAAATGTCGCAACGATTTCGGTATGTTTGTTTGGTATAATTTTCATAAATTTCAATATAAATACTCTTGCATTTAATAAGTTTGCTAAAATATTCTATCGGTGGAAAATATGCAGTAGAAAAATACATTACTTCAATTTTTATTAATAAAAAACTAACAACTAATAACTAACAGCTCAAAACTAACCTCTAAAATCCAAAACGTTTTTTTCGTTTTTTTTCTATTCTCTTAGAAATAATAATACCTATTTCGTAGAGAAAAAACAGAGGAAATGCAACCAGAATTTGGCTAAAAATGTCTGGTGGCGTAATCATTGCCGACATAACAAGCACTATAATAATAGAATGCCGACGATATTTTTTCAAAAAACTTGAACCAACCAAACCCGCTTTGCTCAAAATATATATCAAAACAGGAAGCTCAAAAATTGCCCCACCGGCCAAAGCAACCGAAGTTATTATACCAATATAAGAAGTCAGATTTATCTGATTTATAACATCTTGACTTACAAAATATGTTGTGAAAAAATTCACCGAAAGAGGCGTTACAATAAAATATCCGAACAAAACCCCAATAATAAATAAAAGAGAACTCCAAAAAACTGCACCTCTTGAAACATTTTTTTCCTTATTTTTTAGAGCAGGCTTTATAAATCGCCATATTTCCCAAAAAACATAAGGAAACGCCAAAATTAGCCCTACAACAATAGACACCTTTATATGTGTTAGAAATTGCCCAGACATTTTTATATTAATAATTGTTAGTTCTGCCGAATTTATACACAAAACCGTAGAACCAATAATATCTCCAAGCTGACAGAGTAGCCTATTGGTGATAAAATCCGACTCTCGTGGCTTGAAAATAATTTCATCAAAAATAAACTCTTTGAAAACAAAAGCACCAATGGCAAAAACTATTATAGAAATAATTGCTCTTATTAAATGCCATCGTAACTCCTCTAAATGCTCTAAAAAAGGCAGGTCTTTCTTTTTATTCTGTGCCTTTTTTCTTTTTTTCTTTGTCGTTACTTTTTCTTTTTCCATTTTTTAACAAAAACTTTCAGTTTTTTTTACTTAATATATAAATCAAAATAGGAAGTTCAAAAATTGCCCCACTAAGCAAAATACCAGAACTTATTATGTTAATATAAAAAGTTAGACTTATTTGATTTGTAATATCTTTACTCACTACATCTGTTGTGAAAAAATTCACCAAAAGAGGGGTAGCAATAAAATATCCGAACAAAATTCCTATAATAAATAATAGAGAACTCCAAAATACCACCTCCCTTGAAACTTTTTTTTCTTTATTTTTAAGAGTTTGCTTAAAAAAACTCCACATTTCCCAAAAAATATAAGGAAATGCTAAAATTAGCCCAATAATAATAGAAACCCTTATATATATAAAAAACTGTTCAGACATTTTTATATTGATAATTGTTAATTCTGCCGAATTTATACACAAAACCGTAGAACCAATAATCTCTCCAAGCCAACAGAGTAACCTATTGGTAATAAAATCCATCTCTCGTGGCTTGAAAATAATTTCATCAAAAATAAACTCTTTAAAAACAAAAGCACCAATAGAAAAAACTATTATAGAAATAATTGCTCTTATTAAATGCCATCGTAACTCCTCTAAATGCTTAAAAAATGATAGATATTCCTTTTTATTCTGTTTCTTTTTGTTTATTTTCTTAATCGTTACTTTTTCTTTACCCATTTTAAAACAAAAAATTTTGGTAATTTTTTTAATTTAAACAAATTTTTGTTTTTTTGCTAAATAATTAAAAATTAGAAATTTAAAAAATAATCATATATCTTAATTATTATTAAAAACACAAACAAATAAATCAAATTATAAATTAATTTAAAAAATATCTTTTTTTTTTTTTTTTGTTTTAATTAAAAACTATATTTGTTATTATAAAAATGAAAATATATTAAAATAAACATAAAAAATTTAAAAATGTTTAATTATATTTTAAAAAACACAAATGAAAGTTACAGATAAACAATTAAAAGACTACCTCAAAGAATTTTTTGGTTTTAACCGTTTTAAAGGCGATCAAGAAGCTATAATCCAGAACCTGCTCAAAGGTTCTGATACTTTTGTTCTTATGCCCACAGGCGGGGGAAAATCAATGTGCTATCAATTACCCTCACTACTCTACGAAGGAACAGCAATAATAATTTCCCCCCTCATTGCTTTGATGAAAAATCAAGTAGATGCAATGCGTAGTTTTACATCTAATCAGGGTATAGCACATTTTATGAACTCTTCACTAAACAAAAAACAACTTAAAAGTGTAAGAGCAGATGTTACTTCAGGAATAACAAAATTACTATACGTTGCTCCCGAGTCGCTTACGAAAGAAGAAAATATTGAATTTTTAAGAACAATAAAAATATCCTTCTACGCCATAGACGAAGCACATTGTATCTCCGAATGGGGACACGACTTCCGCCCAGAATACCGTAGAATAAGACCAATTATAGAAGAAATAGGACGAGCTCCAATTATTGCTCTTACAGCAACTGCAACACCAAAAGTGCAAAGCGATATTCTTAAAAACTTGGAGATGGTAGATGCAAATGTTTACAAGTCATCATTTTTTAGGTCTAATTTATATTACGAAGTCCGACAAAAAAACAATATAGACAAGCAAATAATAAAATTTATAAAAAATAACAGAAATAAATCTGGTATTATATACTGCTTAAGTAGAAAAAAAGTTGAAGACCTTGCTGAAGTTTTAAATGTAAACGACATAAAGGCATTACCATACCACGCAGGAATGGACTCTGCCAAAAGAACAGAACACCAAGACCGATTTTTGCACGAAGATGTAGATGTTATTGTAGCAACAATTGCCTTTGGAATGGGAATAGATAAGCCTGATATTCGGTTTGTTATACACTATGATATGCCCAAAAGCCTCGAAGGTTATTACCAAGAAACAGGAAGAGCAGGACGAGACGGAGGCGAAGGACGTTGCATAGCTTTTTATAGTTATAAAGATATTCAAAAATTAGAAAAATTCCTACAAGGCAAACCTGTTGCCGAACAAGAAATTGGCAAACAACTAATAATGGAAACAGTAGCCTATGCAGAAACTTCTGTTTGTCGTCCTAAAATACTTTTGAACTATTTTGGCGAAACATTAGAAGAATCTTGCGACAACTGCGACAACTGCTTAAATCCAAAACCTCAGTTTGACGGTAAAAGCTACATAATAAAAGCAATAAAAGTAATAAAAGAAATAAAACAAAAATTTAATGCAGACCATGTTGCAAACATAATTGCAGGTAAAGAAACATCTGCATTAAAAACATATAAACATCATAAAATTAAAACTTTTGGTATAGGACGAAAAGAAGATGTAAACTTTTGGAATGCAGTTATTAGACAGGCACTTGTGCTTGGCATTTTTTCAAAAGACATTGAAAAATACGGACACATAAAAATAACCGAAAAAGGAAGCGAATTTTTAAAATCTCCATATCAAATAAAATTATCCAAACCCCAAAATATAGAACAAGATAACTATAATGATGAAGTAATGTCGCAAGGAGGAGGAACAGCCGTAAGCGACAACGAACTCTTTGGACTACTAAAAGACCTACGAAAAACTATTTCTAAAAAGAAAGGAGTGCCTCCATTTGTTGTTTTTCAAGACCCTTCATTGCAGGACATGGCAATTCAATACCCTATAACAATGAAAGAAATAAAACAAATCGTTGGAGTAGGAGAGGGCAAAGCAAGAAAATACGGAAAAGAATTTTTAGAATTAATAAAAGTATATGTTGAAGAAAAAGAAATAGAACGACCACAAGACCTTATTGTAAAAACTGTTGCAAATAAATCTGGACTGAAAATATCTATTATTCTTAATATAGACAAAAAATTAGACTTAGAAGACATCTGCACCGCAAAAGGAATGACAATGGACGAACTAATAACCGAAATTGAATCCATAGTAAATTCAGGAACAAAATTAAACATTAATTATTACATAGACCAAATTTTAGACGCAGAACGTCAAGCTGATATTTGGGCATATTTTGATGAAGCAGAAACAGACTCAATAGACGATGCCATAGAAGAACTTGGCGAAGACGAATACTCAGTAGAAGAAATAAAATTAATGAGAATAAAATATATTTCAGAAAAAGGAAATTAAAAACAAATAAGACAAAAATCATATCAAATTTAATTATTATTTTTTTGAGTTTTGTAAAAAATAAATACTTTTGACAAATATTTTTTGATTAAAAATACTAACAAATAAAAAAAGAAACCCAAATTATGTCTGATAAATACAATATTCAGTCGGTTTTAAACAACCTTGGAATTAAAGAAGTAAACGACGGAGCTTGCACAGGAGCAGAATGGATTACAACTTCTGGTAAAGAAATAGAATCGTATTCACCCGCAAGCGGTAAACTAATAGCAAAAGTCCGACAAGCAAGTTGGGACGACTACGAAGTAATGATAAACAAAGCACAAGATGCTTTTAAAACTTGGAGAAAAGTTCCTGCACCAAAACGTGGAGAAATTGTTCGCCAAATGGGAGACGAACTTCGTAAATATAAAGACGATTTAGGAAAACTTGTTTCAATAGAAATGGGAAAAATCTATCAAGAAGGACTTGGCGAAGTGCAAGAAATGATAGATATTTGTGATTTTGCAGTAGGACAATCACGACAACTATACGGATACACAATGCACTCCGAAAGAGAAAACCACAGAATGTATGACCAATACCACCCAATTGGTGTAGTAGGAGTAATTTCTGCATTCAACTTTCCA